>ERZ809296.41-NODE-41-length-227392-cov-122.247685_pt1 | contig 227392 bp, 219 predicted proteins | sample MGYA00520511_ERZ809296 | MGnify/ENA primary metagenome ERZ809296 (study PRJEB31576, sample SAMEA3212662) | Homo sapiens | biome: human-gut; feature: human gut; material: fecal | place: Sweden | collected 2012 ... | reverse complement strand
CAGGGATATTATTTTGGAAGACCATGTGGAAAGAAACAGTTTCTGCAGCAATATGTCAGTGGCATCAATGTTAAATAAAGAGAGTAGGGCAGACTCAGCTATGTGGGGCTGCCTTATTTTATGGTCTTATCAGAAGGATGGATCCATAACGGCTTCTTTCAGTTTTTCCAGGTCATTGGCATCAGGGTGAGACAATGCACAGTCAAAATTCTGGATCAATACATCAAAATTTGCCGGATGATCAGGATTTTCCGAAAATAGATATCACTGCCACCAAAGCCTGCAGTTCCAAACAGAAAAATCTGTTGATTGATAATGAGGCATATGCAAAGGAGATTTTAAAACAGACAAGTTATTATTCACTGATTGGTGGATATAAGGATATCTTTAAGAACCCAACCACTAAAAAATATAAGGATGGGACAAGGTTTGAAGATATTGTGGAACTGTATTATTTTGACGAATTGTTAAGACAGCTATTCTTAGAGAAGCTTGAAACACTGCAGGAGTGCAAAGATCTGGAATGGGAGCTTATGGAAAATGAGAATGTGTATCTGAAGCTGGTATGGGAAAAGGTCCAGTCGGAGCTTAAAGCAAAGAAAACGGAAATTGCCGGGGCAGAGCCGGAAGCGGAGAAGATGAAAACGGATGCGGATGTTCCTGATGCAGTGGCAGGATTTAAGGAAAGAACCAATGAAAAATTTCACAGAATAGACGGTCTGGGTCCGGCAGATATAGAAAGCCAGGTGCATGATTATGTAATGGATAAGATAAGAGACAACGGTCTTGATGCAGAGATAATCTATGTGGCAGTGACAGGAACCAGAAGCAGGGGAATAGAAAATAAAAACTCTGATATAGATGTGGCTGTGGAGTATAAAGGCAGCATCAGGGAGGATGACTTCTTTGATATGCTTCATGAAGACGGCATGACAATAGCAGGAATAAAGCTGGACATCAACCCGATCACGGAAGGAAAGACAGGCACCATGGAAAACTATCTTCCGGCAGTGGAAAAGCATCTTGAGCATAAAGCAAGCGACAGGGAAAAGAAAAAATCAGTCCTTAAAGGCATAAAAGAAAAGTGTGCAGGTGCGAAAAAGTCAGAACCGGCAAAGAAGAAAATGAAGGACCACAGCAGCCCTTGCGTTATATTTTATACGGATATTACTGGAATTCAAAATAAAAATAACGACTATTACTGTTATTGAAAAAAAAAAAATTATCATGTATAATACAAGCATAGAAAACTAAGAAAAAAAACATTGAAAAGAAAAAATATGAATGTGAACAATGTGGCTATATTTATGAACCAGCAGTAGGCAATCTAAACATAGATATCGCTCCCAAAATTACATTTGAGGATATTCCAGAGCATTGGGTATGCCCAATCTATGGATTTGGAAAAGATGTTTTTGTTCCTTTAGAAGAGTAAGCAGAAAATTTAGATGTGAAACTGACAGACACAAAAAGAATCCAAGAGAAAATAAAAAAGAAATGGAGACCAGATTATGACTTATGATTTAAATATTACTTTTGATGACAATTTAATAACAGGAAATAAAACAATTGATACACAGCATAAAGAATTGATTGAACGTATCCAGAATTTTGTAACTGCATGTCAAAATGGCGACAGCAAGCTAAAAGCAATCAAAATGCTGGATTATCTGGATGAGTATACTAACTTTCATTTCAAAGAAGAGGAAAAGCTTCAGGAAAATGCTGGTTATCCAGAGTATGAAAAACATCACGAAAAACATGAAGAGTTTAAAAAGACAATTCAGGAACTGCAAGAATACCTTCAGGATTATGAAGGACCAACAGAACAGTTTAGTGAACTTGTACAGAAAAATGTAATCGATTGGCTATTTGGACACATTAAAACATATGACCGCTCTGTAGCAGAATTTATCTTTATGAGAGAGAATCCAGACCGATACTAAAATAAAACAGGGAAAGCTTTCCATCATGATTCAGACAAAGTGGCGAATGTTCCTATGATAGATAACACTTGAAAATACTATGTCAATGCTAATAAAATTACAAATGAACAAGAAGCCTATTTAACAGGAATAGTTGGAAATGATATTTTTTCAATATATGTATATGCTATGGATATCATATACATATATTTATCATACAAATTCATGTAAAAATAATGCCCATATCTGTACAGGCTTATTACTCATTTGGTGATTTATTAGAAAATATTTTGCAAGTTTTTAACAGCTAAATTTATGTTTTCAAAATTGACAAAAATACAAACAGTTCGTAAAATAACACTTTTATGAACTGTTTTTTCATATTTACAGCATTCTATTTATATACGAATTTCACGTCAAATTAAAAGTGTACTGGTAAAGAAGCTTCTACAGCCATAAGTGTTACTATCTCTCAGAAGATATATTAATGAGAATTGGATAATATATAAAGCTCTTAAGAAGAAGCATGCACTGTTTTGTACAAAAAAGCATAAGTTAATGAGAAATAATAGTATTAAAAAAATAATTAGCAGGTGTATTATGATGTTAACAAGAAAATATGGAGGTATATAATGAAGGCGCATAAATACTGGTCACTTGGAGCTTTAGTTTCCATAATCGGAACTTTTTATACCGGATATAAAGGGTTAAGAGAAGCACACAAATACTTTGCGTTTGGCTCTCTGATATGCATGATTATGGCTATATATTCCGGTCATAAACTAATTGCTGGAAATAAAAAGACAATAAAACATACTGATTTTACGGAAGTGGAGGAATAATTGATGTTAGAGGTGGGAACAAAGGCACCGGATTTTGAATTACCGGATCAGAATGAAGAAATGCATAAGTTAAGTGATTATGCAGGTAAAAAAGTAATTTTATATTTTTATCCAAAAGATAATACAGCCGGATGCACTAAGCAGGCATGTGGCTTTTCAGAGAGATATCCTCAATTTACAGAAAAAGGAGCAGTTATTCTTGGGGTTAGCAAGGATTCTATAGCTTCTCACAAGAAATTTGAGGAAAAATACGGACTGGCATTTACTCTTTTAGCAGATCCGGAGCGCAAAGTCATTGAAGCATATGATGTATGGAAAGAAAAGAAAAACTATGGAAAAGTCTCTATGGGTGTGGTAAGAACAACGTATCTTATCAATGAACAGGGAGTTATCATTAAAGCCAATGATAAAGTCAAAGCAGCAAATGACCCTGAGAATATGCTTAAGGAATTAGATTAATGAAGATAATATTATCCCCTGCTAAAAAGATGATTACAGATACTGACAGCATAGCACCGGATGGATTGCCAGAATTTATTGATAAAACATTAGAGATACAAAGTTGGCTGAATTGTAAGTCCAAAGAAGAACTGAAGACTATCTGGAAATGCAGGCAAAGGTCGAAATAGGAGATGCAAAAAATCTGTATGAGTACTGGCATGATATGCTGTATCGTTCAGTAATTGATGAAAGCAGAATTATAATTAATCTTGCATCAAAGGAATATTCTAAATGTATAGAAAAGTATCTTACACCGAAGGATAAATATATTACAATTTCATTCTGCGAACAAGCTGGAAATAAACTGGTAACAAAAGGTACTTATTTAAACCTGATTTTTTGCATTTCTTTGAAAATAAAGGATAATATTAAATTTTTAAAATAGGAATGATTACTGTTTTACATTGACTAAAATACTATAATACTATATAATAATTATGGTTAATTAATCCTAATTAATAAGAATAAATGGCTATTTAGAGAATACCATTTAAAATACATGGAGAAGATAAAGGGACGAAAATATGGATAGGAAAGCAATGTATAAGCTGAGTTATGGATTGTTTGTACTGACTGCAAGGGAAGACGAAAAAGACAATGGATGTATTATTAATACAGCTATACAGGCAGCTTCGGAACCAAACCAGTTAAGTATCTGTGTAAATAAGGCAAATTATACGCATGATATGATTCAAAGAACCGGAAAATTTACTGTATCAGTCTTAAGTCAGAAGGCACAATTTGAATTGTTCAAACATTTTGGCTTCCAATCAGGAAGAGATACCAATAAGTTTGAAGCATTTGAGCAGTGTGCCAGGGGCACGAATGGTATTTATTATATTACAGAAGGAACAAATGCATACATTTCTGTAACAGTTAATAAAACTGAAGATTTAGGTTCACATACAATGTTTATCGGGGAGATAACCGATATGGAAGTAATAAGTAATATTCCTTCAGCTACATATGATTATTACCAGAATAACATTAAGCCTAAGCCGGAGGAGGTTGGCAAAGCAGAGGATGGTCAGACAATATGGCGTTGCAGAATCTGTGGATACGAATATGTGGGAGAAGAACTGCCGGATGATTTTATATGTCCTTTATGTAAGCACCCAGCATCAGATTTTGAAAAAGTTGTAAAGAAAACGGAGGTAAAATAAATGGCAGATAACAAATACGCAGGAACACAGACAGAGAAAAATTTACAGGAGGCATTTGCCGGAGAATCCCAGGCAAGAAATAAATATACATATTTTGCATCTGTAGCATAGAAGGAAGGCTACGAGCAGATGTCAGCATTGTTTTTAAAGACTGCAGATAATGAGAAAGAACATGCAAAGATGTGGTTCAAGGAATTAGCAGGAATTGGTGATACAAAGGAAAACCTGGCGGCAGCGGCAGAAGGCGAAAATTATGAGTGGACAGATATGTATGATGGCTTTGCTAAAACAGCTGAGGAAGAAGTATATGCATATTGTAACCTGCATGGATTATGGAAATGCTAAAAGCATTTATACATATTAAGGTTAAAGAACAACACAAATATAACAGTAATATAGGCTGTGTATTAATATATTTACAAGGAGGAACAACGAATGAAATACGTATGTGATGTTTGCGGATGGGAATACGATGAGGAGAAGGGCTATCCAGAAGGTGGTATTGCACCTGGTACAAAGTGGGAGGATATTCCAGAAGATTTTGAATGTCCGTTATGCTTTGTAGGAAAAGACCAGTTCTCAGAAGCATAAATGTATTATGATAGGATTATACCAATGAAAGAAGAACTAAGAATAGATATTGTCGGACTTGCAGGAGCCTGTTCCTATGCTTTGGACTGTATAGAAGCAGAGTTGGTAAAAATCAAAAACAAGCATGGAAAAAGAGTGGCTTATATAAGTGTATGCATGGCTGAATATCTGGCAATTCAAGGTGATGCGTTACAAGATTTAGCTATGTGTGCCTTACTGCATGATAATGCTTTGACACAATATATTACGGAAGAGCTGGAAAGGAATTATGTTATTGACATTAAAAAAGATTTGTCCGTAAGAAAAACGAATCTTCATTGTATTTATGGTGAAAAAAATATTACTAAACTTCCTTTTAAAACAGATGTCTCAAATGTGATTTTGTATCATCATGAACATGCCGATGGAACTGGTCCTTTTCAAAAAAAGTGGAATGAAACCCCATTGCCTGCAAGAATTATTCATCTTGCAGATACCGTTGATATCATAGGAAATAGTATTAAATCTGATGATAATAGATGGGATTTTATATGTCAGTATCTTTCCCAAAAAAAGGATAGTCTATTTGATTCAGAATGTGTTAATGCTTTTCTTCATGTATTCACAAAAGAATCCTATATGTGTTTAAGTGATGATTCTTTTGAAACGAAGCTGTGGAAAATTATCCCAAGAGAAAAAATGGTTTTTGATTGGGAAATGTGTAAAAATGTTGCGGATTTCTTTGCAAAAATTGTAGATTATAAATCTTCTTTTACAAGCAGGCATTCTATAGGAGTAGCTGAAAAAGCCTCCCTGCTTGCCAAATATATGGGATATGATTCAATCACGGTACAGAAAATGTATTTGGCTGGTGCACTGCATGATATAGGAAAAATGGCGGTAGGCAATGAAATTCTGGAAAAACCGGATAAGCTTACGGATGATGAATTTTCTACAATGAAAAATCATGCTGGTTATACATACCTTATATTATCGGAGGTTAATGATTTTGAAGAAATACGAGATTGGGCGGCTTTCCATCATGAAAAATTAAATGGAAAAGGGTATCCTTTTGGAAAAACCGCTGATGAATTAAATGAGCAGGAACGTATGATGGCATGTGTTGATATTTATCAGGCTCTTACGGAAGACAGACCTTATAAAAAGGGATTGTCCCATGAAAAAACATGTGATATCCTTGATGACATGGCACATAAAGATTTTATTGATTCAGATATTTCAAAGACAATTAGAGAATGTTTTGGAAGAACCTGATGCCATATATGAAAACAGAGGGTGTTTCAGACAATAGTATTTTCAGTTATGTACTAGTATGACTCTTACGAGGGAACCACCGGCACGACATTCCAGATTACATCACGTTCGATCGGAGAGGTAACTGTAGAAAAAATTGGTAAAAGTGCTGTATTTTTCGGGGGGGGGGGTACAACATTTTATGTGAAAAATAGAATAATAAAATTGTTCCCGAAATTTATTGACTTTGAGAAAAAAATTTGATATATCAGAATCGAACAAAAGAGAAAGGAAATAGCAAACTATGCCGACAAAGAAAAATATGATGAAAAAGAACTTGGAAAATTTGCATCTGAAGGAAAGGATAAACTATGGCTACAGAAAAGTCATTATTATGATGTTAGTCTCAGGTCTGTTTTCTATTGTGGTTATAGGTATGCTATTTGCCAATACGATGCATTATGTACAAAATGTTACTGTTGCAGACCGGGCGGTGAAAATCTGCAGGATAAATGTTAACTCATCAGCGAGAAATATCAGGGAAATGGCATTAAATAATGATACATCCTCTTATGACGGTTATGAGCAGACGGTAGAAAGACTGCTTGCAGAAGTTAATACCCAACTGAAAAATTTAAAGAACTCCGGAGTTATTCCGGATGCGGATTGTGAAGAATACGCATCTGCCCTTACAGACTGGGGAAACATTGGTTATTCCATCATGAAAGAAATCAAAAGCGGTGACAAGGATAAGGCAGTTGATTCAATTCTGAATGATTGTACCCCGGCATTAAATAAAGCCGTAAAAATTGCAACAAGATTAGATGAAATGACCGATGAGGTAAGCAGCCAGGAAGTCAGAATTACGGTTATTTCTGCAGTGGCAGGAATTGTGTGTATTATTATTTGTCTGGTTTTGGCATGGAAACTGGCAATAAAAACAGGCAAAAAAGTACTTGAGTCAATTTTAGTACCATTACGTGAAGTGGAAGCCGTTGCACAGGAATTAACAGATGGAAACCTGCACAGCACGCTGGATTACCATTCAGATGATGAGATTGGAATACTGGCACACAATATGCGCAAATCCATCCGCATTCTGGGAAGCTATGTAGATGATATTGGACGTTCAATGAAGATGTTTGCAGAAGGAAATTTTGATGTGCAGCCGGAAGTAGAGTGGAAAGGGGATTTCGTTGGAATTCTAAACTCCTTTATGTTGTTTGAAGAAAGCATGGCAGAGACAATAAAGGGAATCCAACATGTTTCAGATGAAGTTTCGGGTGCCGCAGATCAGGTAGCATCAAGTTCCAATGACCTTGCGGATGGAGCAACAAATCAGGCAGCAGTTGTAGAAGAACTGACCGCAACAGTCGCAGGTGTTTCTGAACAGGTAGGAAAAAATTCACAATCCGCAAAAGAAATCAGTGGAAGAGTAGACGAACTTGGAAATGCCATTCTGGAAAGCAATGGTAAAATGAGGGATATGGTTGATTCCATGAATGAGATCAACGGGGCATCAAAAGAGATTGACAAGATCATTGCAACAATCAATGAAATTGCGTCCCAGACGAATCTGCTTGCATTGAATGCTTCCATTGAGGCTGCAAGAGCAGGGGAGGCAGGAAAGGGATTTGCAGTGGTAGCGAATCAGGTCAATGTGCTGGCAGACCAGAGTGCCCAGGCAGCAAAGGAATCCGCAACATTGATTGAAACCTCTGTGAAAGCCGTGGAAAAAGGTATGGTGATTGCAGGGCAGACGGCATCACAATTGCAGGAGGTCGCTGAGAATTCCCAGATCATTACAAAAGAAGTCACAAATATTGCAGAAACGTTAGAGACACAGACAACAGAAATCCAACAGATTAATGATGGAATTGAACAGATCAATGATGTCGTACAGACGAATTCGGCAACATCTGAAGAATGTGCAGCAGCCGGTCAGGAGATGAGCAGTGAAGCAGAAAATCTGCGTGAAATGATCAAGAAATTTAAAGTTGCAGAAAATAGAAATTAAAAACGGTGCAAAAAATTATTGATGTTGAATTTACATATAAAGTTGTCGCAGGTAGGAACTATAATTTGACTTGTGACATATATAAATGCGGGAAAAGGATGCAATGAGGAAATGTGCGTTATTGGTTTTAAACTGATAACGCACATTTTAAATTATATGAACAGTAATATCATCGCAAAAAAGCATAAAAGTAGAAAAAGTTAAAAATATCGTGGATATAGTGCTAGAATTGTTGAAAAAAGTAAGTTAAAATACAGGAAAACAACAAGTGTAAAGGGGAAATTTTATGGAATATTCAGCAATTTTTCATGATATGGATAAAAGGTTTAGCTATGCGGTTGATAAGGATTTATTCGTGATACGCGTGCAGGTAAAAAAGGATGATATGAAGGAGGTAATCCTTCACTATGAGGACAAGTATATACCTATGGAGCGTAAGGATACCAGAAAGACAGTTCCGATGAAGAAGGTTGCTGTCTCACAGTTTCATGATTATTATGAAGCACAGATAAAGATGCATTTGATCTGTCTGCGTTACTTTTTCGAATTTACGGACACGCAGGGAGAAAAGGTATATTATGGAAATTATGAGTTTGATAAGGAATGCATTACAAACAGGGACAGAATGTTTGACTGTCCGCAGAACCTTCGGGAGGAAGAGATGTTTGAGGTGCCGGAGTGGGCAGCAAACAAGGTCGTGTATCAGATTTTCCCATCCCGTTTTGCAGCAACGGAGCCGGTAGACAAAGAACTGTGGTATAAAGCACCGATTACGCCTATGGATGATCTGCATGGAAATCTCAGGGGAATCATCGAACATATGGATGATATTCAGAATCTGGGAATCGATGTGCTGTATATGACACCTATCTTTCAATCAAATTCGTGCCATAAGTATGATACCACGGATTACTACCAGATAGACCCGTCCTTTGGAACAACAGAGGATCTCAAAGAGCTGGTACAAAAAGCGCATGAGCGTGGTATGAAGGTAGTCCTGGATGCGGTATACAATCATACGGGAAGAGAATTTTTTGCGTTTGCGGATATCCTGGAAAATGGTGAAAAATCCAAATACCGGGACTGGTATTTTATTGATGGATTCCCACTTAAAAGCGAATGGGGAGAGATCCCAAACTTCAAATGTTTTGGTTATTATGGCGGAATGCCAAAGTTAAACCTGAAAAATCCTGAAGTTGAAAAATACATTACGGATGTTGCATGCTACTGGATTAAGGAATGCGATATTGACGGATGGAGACTGGATGTAGGAGACGAAATCAGCCATTTCTTCTGGAAGAATTTCAGAAAGGCAGTAAAGGCTGTGAAGAAAGATATGCTGATCATTGGGGAAATCTGGCATTATGCAGGAGATTTCCTTGAGGGGGATGAATGGGATACAGTCATGAATTATCCATTTTACCTGAACCTGATCGATCTGCTTGCAGACGAAAAGATTACGGTCAGCCAGTTCGTACAAAATCTTGGATATTTGAAGGGACGCTTACACAAAAACTGCTATCCCCTTATGTGGAATCTGATTGACAGCCATGATACCGCAAGATTTTTACATCTGTGTAACGACAATAAGAAAAAGCAGCATCTGGCAGCCGCTTTTCAGTTGTTACTGCCAGGAATGCCTATGATTTATTATGGAGATGAGTATGCGATGCCGGGAGCAAACGATCCGGACTGCAGACGGGGCATGTACTGGGATGAAGAATACCAGGACAAAGAGATGTATGAATGGTACAAGCGGCTGATTCAGGTCCGGAAAAGCCATGCATGTATTGTAGAAGGCGAACTGGCTGGGAGCGTCACAGAAGATGAGGAAGGGACAATTGTCCTGATCAGAAAAAATGGCGAAGAGACCATTGCCATGATTTTTAACTGCAGCAGCAGTGCAAAAAAATTTAATGAGTACACGCAGAAGTACAATCTGCTTACCGAAAACACCTTTGATGGAAATGTAGAGGGGTTTGATGCTGCGGTAATCGTGCTTTAAGAAGCCTTACGGCAGATGGTTTCCCGGGAGTTTGTCTGTGGGAAGAAGAGGGAAAGCACCAGTATTTCTGGTAATGTAAAGTACGGAGGATGATATGACGAATGTAAAAAAGAAGAATGGAAAACGGTTTGGGGCAATCGTACTTAGCCTGATATTATTGCTTTCCCTGGTGTTTCCATATCCTGTGATGGCAGACCAGACAACGGCAGCTTCCGTTTATGCCATTCACAAGACAGGTGATGATAAGGAAAATTTTGTGATTGTTATCATGGGTGAGGGCTATACCCGGGAACAACAGGAACAATTTTTGAAGGATGCAACGGCAAAAGCACAGGGGCTGCTAAAGTGGTCCCCTTATAAAGAGTATTCCGACAGGATCAATATTTATGCAGTACAGACGGTATCCAATGAAACTGGTGTGGGCGTGATGTATGGGGAGTCGAACCCGGACACATATTTTCATGTGCAGGCATTCGGAAAATCCTGCTATTTTACAAAGGACGGGGAAGATAAAGCCAAGGCACTGAGGGCAGAGCTGGAGAGCAGATATCTGGATACCGGTGCAGCCGTTGGAACCATCCATATCATTTGTAATACGACTGCGAATATTGGTTCTTCTTCCAATGCACTCTTTTCTTTTTCGGCAAATTCGGGTGAGAATGCGCAGGGGGATGTCATGACCCATGAAATTTCCCACAGCATCGGAAGATTAGGCGATGAGTACGATAAAAAGATGCAGGGAGAAAATATTTCCGATACCTCGGACCCGGATAAAATTAAATGGCATAAGATGCTGGGATTCCGTGGAATCGGAATAACGGCAGCAGGAACAGAAACGGTATTTGCACCGAGCCGCGTCTGCATGATGAGGGATCTTGGGAATCCGTTCTGTGAAGTGTGTAAGATGGAACTGGCGCGGAGATTAAATAACCGTGATTATGTCAGCAGGCAGGCATCTGTTTATGTGTGCGATCCTGAAATTACAATTCCGCATAGCAGGACAGGAACACTTGACAGGGATAGTGACCAATACCGGATCGACGAGAAAAATATCACAAAAGCAAATGGACAGGACCTGGAATTCCGTACAATCGTACAAAATATAGTGGATGCCAAACAGCATTTGAAGATTACTTTCCGCATTATTGGAGCAGACCATACAGTCAAATATGAAAAAGAAGAAACATATACCGTTCCGCCACACAGTAACTGGTATGATCCGGATGCTGCCAGAGAGTCCCTTTCTGTCACACTTCCTGCGGTAACTGGTCTGGTTTCCGGGGACAGACTGGAAGGAAAGATCATAGATGAGGACACTGGGAAAATTCTGGCTGACAATCAGACGGCAGGACAGGCGTGGAGTACCGTAACCATTCGTTATATGCTGCAAAACGAAGACGGGACCGAAACAACAGTGCCTGATACGGCACCCGCGACAGTATATGTACCAAAGAATTCTGCGTATACGTTAAGAAGTCCGGATTTATATGGATATACATGTGTAGGAAACAGTGCAAATCAGGGAGAAATAAACATCACAGAGGATCGCCAGGAGATCACTTATTATTACCGGAAAAACAGTGAGATGCCAATACAAACCGTACCTGTCCGCGTAACTTATGATGGAAAACCCCATACATTTGATATCAAACAGGAAGATGGTGTACAAATCAGTTACAGTTTGACAGAAAACGGATCGTATACACAAACGGAGATGCCATTTTACACAGAAGCAGGCCAGTATAAGATTTATTTTAAAGCGGAAAAGGCATCTTTTATTCCAACATACGGGGAGGCTGTTTTGGAAATCGAAAAGGCTTCCACCAGCATGCAGCTGACTGCAAAAACCGATACGGTCAAAGGTGCGGGGACAGTAGAATTACAGCTTTGCAGACAGGGGATTCCGGAAGATGCCGGGATAAAAGTAACCTGTGATGTTTCCGGGATCACATTAGAAGAAAGGGGAACGGATCACTGGATGGCAACGCTTCCGAATGAAACGAAAACATATACGTTCACCGCATGTTATAATGGGAATGGCAACTATACAGGAAGTAAGGCAGATTGTCAGGTCCGTGTAACGGCAGATCATTCCCAGACCGGGGGCGGTTCTGGTGGAAGTTCCGGCGGAATATCCGGAGGCGGTTCAAGTGGAGGTTCTGGCGGAAGTTCTGGTGGAAGTTCCGGAGGCAGTTCCGGCGGAGGTTCCGGTGAAAATGCCGGTGGAAGCACGGACGGATCATCTGGCAATGTTTCACCGGATTCCGGCACATTACCGGCACCGGATCATGCAAAAGAAGAACCGGGGAATGTGACACCGCCACCCGCAGCAGATACGTCCGTTTCTGTTAAGGATATTAATGTCAAAGCAAAAACTGCAGTTAAAAATAATACGGTCAAAGTGAAGAATATTGCAGCAGTTTTGAAAAAAGAAATTACAAAGGCAGAAAAAGAACAGGGTGGCAGGATAAAAGACCTGTCTGTTGAAATAACTTTTGATACGGCAAAAGCCGGAAACTGGAAGAATCTGCATCTTGAAATGGACGGGCAGGCGGTAAATTTACTTGTCAAAAAGAATGTAAAAGAATTGAAGGTCAATGGTGGCAATGTAAATCTTACCTTTGATTCGAAGGCATTAAAAGAATTAAAGAAAGAGATGAATACAGCTGTGGTTATCAAAATGAAACAGGCTGACAAGAAAAATCTTTCTGCCAGGGCAGGGAAAATTATTGGAAAACGTCCGGTTTATGATTTTTCCGTCACAGGAATCAAGAAAAAGCAGTCGTCTGTCCTGAAAAAGGGACGGATCAGGGTCGCTGTTTCCTATAATGCTTCGAAAAAGGAAAAAGACAAAAAGATTTTTGCATATAAAATTGATAAATACAGTGCAGCAGTTAAGATACCGGGATCTTATTATGATTCCGATACAAAGACCGTTAACTTTGTAAGCCGTGGGTTTTTCACAGTTGCAGTAGGCTGTGAAAAATGATGAAACATAAAAAATCATCGTTCACGTTAAAAAAACTGTAATTCATGTCGAAAAAGACAAAAACCGGTTTTCATTTGGTATAATGATAGAGCTCATTTTAGTAAAAATGAGTTCATACCGTGAATGATGGAGGGGATAACAATCATCGTTTTAGAAGAAATATTAATGGCAAACGGATTGACCGTGTTAATGATGTGGTTTCTTTTGTTTTGCAGACGAAAGAACAGAGAGAGCCTTCATGTGGGAGATAAAATATATGATGGAATAGCAATCGTAAATTTAGTGGGGGCATTGTCTGAAACCATTGCTTTTCTCGTAGATGGAAAACAGTTTACTGGCAGCCGGCAGATTAATTATATCTCTAACAGCATATGCTTTATAGGGACAGTCAGTATGGGTATGCTTTGGTGTATGTACGTGGAATTGCGTATCTATCGAAATTATAAAAGAATGGTTCAAAAAGCAGGAGTGGAGATATTTCCCTGGCTGGTAGAAGTAATTATGGTTTTATGTAATCTGTTTGGAACAGGGATTATGTTTAAAATATCCGGGGAGAATGTATATCAGAGAACTGCCGGTGTGCTGGTGGGATATATTTCGCTTGTCATATATTTTGCTTACAGTATCTATCTGGTGTATCATTCCAAAAAACAAGGGGTTAACCTGAATTTTTTCCCGGTGATCTATTTCGTTGGTCCTTGTTTTGCAGGTGTAGTTCTCCAGTTCCTTTTTTATGGAATTACATCATCATGGGTGCTGGTTGCGGTCGCATTGATATTTGTGCAGATGCAGTCATACGCAGAGAGTTTGTATATGGATGAGCTTTCCGGATTATACAACCGGAGATATTTTAATGCGGTGCTTGCGGAAAAGAAAATTGCAAGCCATAAATCCTTATATGGAATCATGATGGATGTAAACGATTTCAAGTGTATTAATGACAATTTAGGTCATAGTACGGGCGATAAGGCTATTTGTACGTTGGGAAATATACTCATCAGATCCATACCGGATGATGGTATGGCAATCCGGTATGCGGGAGATGAGTTTATTGTGCTGCTGTCAGGTGTTGATACGGAGCGTGTCTTAGCGACAATGGAGGAGATTAACCGTAATCTGTCCCGGTTTAATGAATCCGGGATAGAACCGTTTCATTTAAGTGTTTCCATGGGATACACGGAATTTGGGACAGAAGATGATGCAGAAACTTTTTTAATGCATATGGATGAGAAAATGTATGAGGAAAAACGGAAATATCATATGCGAAAGAAATCAGCCGGTTTGGAAAATAAAGTATAGCATTACGTTCCTGCCATTTGTCCGATAACTGGTTGCAATGGCACAAGAAAAGAAAATATTATAATCATCAAACGAGTAGCAGACTGGTGTAAATCCGGTTTTGCTGCTCGTTTTTATATTTATGGTTATAGGCAGGGATGCTCCGGATTTCAATACAGTAAATAACCGTGTTATGGTAATGTGGTATACAATCATGTTATGAGTGCAGATGATTTCTGTATCAATAAATTTGTTCCGGGATATTTTTCCCGTATCAATGAAGACGGTTCGTATTCAAACGGCTCAGGATGTGGAAATGATACAGCATCCGAGAGAAACATGGTACGGAAATATATTGTGGATTCCGTATGCTACTGGGCAGATGTATTTGAATACTATAAGGGACTTATTAAGTTCAGAAAGGCACATCCGGCACTTCGATTATCTACATCAGAGGATGTGAAAAAATATGTAAAATCCATAGAAGGACTTGGGGAAAATATTGTAGGAATTAATATAAAGGGCGGTCAGAAAGATGAAAGTGCAAAAGAGATGTATCTTCTTTTTAATGCAAACACTGACAACGCAAAAGTTACAATTCCGGAAGGAAAATAGAAAGTCTGCATAAACGGACAGAAAGCTGGCGTTGAGACAATCGAGACAATCAAGGGTGGCGAGTATACAATGGATGGTATCAGTGCACTTGTACTTGTAAAACAGGATGGTGCGGCCATGACGATTGTTATTGTTCTGATTGCAGCAGCGGTAGTTGTTGCGGCAGGAGTTGTTATTGTTGTAATGAAAAAGAAAAAAACAAATAGATAATAAAGTTTATAATTAGTGTCTGCTTACTCAGCAGGCACTAATTATTTTGTATGGAATATCTGCATGGCCCCATACCGTGATAAGGTTAAACATGTTAAAGAAATAGTATCCTAAACTTTGGACGGTAGAGGATGCTATTTTTTTGCGCGAAAATATATCGAACATTTGATTGCTTTTTGATCGAAAAATGGTAAAATAAATACATACAGAAAGCAGTATCAAAGCATAGTGCGGTAGGCGGTTTGCCCTTATTACGAGGGCTATGGTGCCCTCTGGTTGAAAGGAGGGCGATAGCATGGTTACATATTCTGAACTTTTTCAGTTTTGCATACTGATTGTTGCTATTATCAATCTGATCGTAATGATCTTTTTTAACCATAAAAAATAACCGCCCCTACCAAAGACCGGTTATTTTTTAAAACTAACTTTGGCAAACCGCCTACACGGTATTGCTTTTTGTATTTTCATAATACCATTGCGTAATTTTTTTGTCAATGATTTAAAGATCTTTGCTGGATACCATTAAATTGTTTTATTATCTGCGAACAATTTCTAATCGTTCGCGCTGGATAAGTTTTTCATACTGTCTCAATTGAAATACTGTCTACCTGTGCACTTAAATGATTTTAGACACCAGATCCATATCTATTATAGAGTAAGATCAGTATAAGCAAAACGAGTATCACTATATATCTTTTTTTCATTATTATAAATAACTTGAAGCATAGAAATTGGTTTTACTCGAATAAGTTTGCGATGTAATCTTTACAATTCCTACATTTCCAACTCCAACATAAGTATCAAGATTTCCAGAACATTTTAAGGTAATACAGGAGGAAGTACATGTGGTTTTGTTACTTTGTCCAGAAAGTTTATATGTATATATAACAAAGTCAGAATCTACGCTTGCATTAGAAGCACTTGCATTTGTCCAGTGCTTTCCACTATAATATCCAACGGCATCACAACTATATATAATATATAGAGATGAACATTATAATTCCCGCAATTTCATTTCATTTATTTTCTTTTTGCGCGTAATCGTTCTATTTCTTTTTATCCGATTATAAATTGATATAACAGCAGGAATATTTGTAAGTATAAAGATAATGATACAATTATGTATCTTATCCTTTATAGACATCTGATTTTCGGAAACGAAACTATATGAGAGTGTCAATAACCCCTGCTTCTCAACGCGTTCAAAACTTTCTGGTTCAAAATTCAGATACACTATAATTAATACGATTGAAAGAACAAGAAAAATAATTGGTGTTAATGATACGGTAGTTGTTCTTCTTTTTTTATTTAAATATGATTCTAAAAAACGTACACAAATAATGGTTAATGCCATTATTATTACGATGAATAAAATTGTAGAAAATTTCATTTATTCTCCTTTTTGCTCTCTGTATTTTTTTATCAATATTTTTGCTGTGTCAAAATCAAGTTGATCATCTATTACCATTTTTTTAATTAATGAAATATAAGCGTCATTTTCTATTTGATCATTCATTTGCATTTTTTGTATAAGTCGATCAAGTCTCAATCGCACGGTAGGATATGTTATATGATACAATTTTGCAACCTCTTTTAAAGAGCCAGATGACATAACAAAATTTTTTATAAATGTGATATCTTCATCACTTAAATTGTATATCCATTCTTGCGCTTTTCGTCTCATTACCAACCCCTTTCTTTAATATTGTTGATATTATCATTTAATAATGTTAAAGTCAACTGCTAATATTATGTTATTTACATCTTTTTATCTTAATAATCATTCGAAACCTCAAACTTGTAAAGATAAGGTTTTCAGATTCGAGGTTACTCTCAACCCCCTTGCTTTTGTTTATATTTCTTCAATCATCAGTTATAAAAAACAGAAGCATTTTAATCAGTTCACCATATCGGTTTCATTTATATTGGAAGCACAAGGTGTAGAGCAGAGATTGTCCGTGTCGGGTGGGTGGAGCAACTAAGAAATTGTTTGGTATTACAGCGGAAGAACTTTTGAAAAAGCACGGTAAAATGCTGACTTATCAATTGAAAAATAATTATTTTGTATGGAATATCTGCATGGCCCCATAAGTATGCGGCAAATGCGGAGCCGTGACCTTTCTCGACGGGCAGGAAAAATTCCGGCAGTTTGCGCACGTATTACACAATTGCTTGAGATTGGCGTGTGTTGTTGTATCCAGATGCAGGATCAGCGTTGCTGTCTTAAGCGGCCGGAGCATCTGCCCCTCGGTAAGCCGGATGCCATCCGGGGCAAGCCGCCCATAAATCTGTGGGAGCAGGTCAAGGGAATAGGTATCTCCCAGAAAAGATAATTCTGCAAGATACAGGCGGCTCTGACGTTCTACCACATGTGCAAACTCTTCATAAGCCTTTGACAAAAGCATCAGGCTGATGCAGTCCACAATGTAAGCCTCCTGGATCTGTTCATGGTTCAGATATAATTCCGACAGTTCATCCACTCCGTTTCCAAGCGTCACAAACCCATAGGCATAGTGAGGCAGGGAAACCCCGTCTAAATCCTGATCCAGAGAGTAATACGCATAGGATTCAACCAGGGGAAGAAGTGCCGTATAAATTGCCTGAATATGGGGCAGGTCATCCGGAGGGAAATGGAAACGGCTGCAAAATTCGTTCCAGTCACCGGAGGATAATCCGGGAGTAAGTTTACATTTCATGGGATACATCCTCCTTATCGGAAGCTGCCATAACGGCTGCAATTTCCTGAAAGCGGTTCGTGACCTTATCATAGTTCTTTCGGTGATGGGGAAAGCCACAGTTTATGCAGGATTTGATACCATTTTTTAAATATTCACAGTTTCCACCACAGGATTTCCCGAGTGTATAGAGGGGACAATAACAAAACAGACAGTTAAAGTCCGCCTCCGGAATTCCTTTATGGCATGGAAAATATTCACATTTTTTATTTTGAAAAAACTTATAATATTCGCTCAAAATGGTTTCCTCCAATCAAAGCACAATCATAGCATAATTATATCGGAACAACAAGCGGATCGCAAGAAATGCGAATGACATAAAAATTGCATTTCAGTGGGAAATGATACCTTTTGCCCTTTTTATCATTACAATATTTACATCTTTTTAAGAACGCAGGTATAGTGGCTCAGGCAATTGAGGATTTGAAGCAAAAAGTTGAAAATTAAATAAAAAATACTTGACTTAAAGTTAACTTTAAGTGGTATATTATGATAGATAAAATCGGAAGGAGAATTTATTATATGTATATCGAAAAGATTAACGGACCGGAAGATGTGAAGAAATTAAATATAGAAGAGATGACAGCTCTCGCAGAAGAAATGCGTCATGCATTATTAAAGAGGGCAAGTATTCACGGCGGGCATTTTGGCCCGAATTTTGGCATGGTAGAGGCAATCATTGCACTGCATTATGTTTTTGAGTCCCCAAAGGACAAAATGGTATTTGATGTTTCCCATCAGACCTATCCGCACAAGATGCTGACCGGTCGAAAAGATGCCTATTTATATGAAGAACATTACGATGACGTGACGGGATACAGCTGTCCGCAGGAAAGTGAACATGACCATTTTACGGTCGGACATACCTCTACATCCGTCAGTCTGGCATGCGGTCTGGCAAAGGCAAGGGATCTTCGTGGGGAAAGTGCAAATGTGATCGCAATTATCGGAGACGGTTCTTTAAGCGGAGGAGAAGCCTTAGAAGGAATGGATTTTGCAGCAGAATTAGACAGCAACATGATCATTGTAGTAAATGACAATGATATGTCAATTGCAGAAAACCATGGAGGACTTTATTCAAATCTGAAATTACTCCGCGAGACAAACGGACAGGCAGAGTGCAATTTATTTAAAGCCATGGGACTAGATTATGTCTATGTGGATCATGGAAATGACTTAAGGGAGCTGATCGGGGCTTTCAAACAGGTAAAAGACAGTAAGAAACCGGTTGTTGTCCACATTAATACATTAAAGGGAAAAGGTTATAAACCGGCAGAAGAGCATAAGGAAGAATGGCACTGGCATCTTCCGTTTGATATTGAGACTGGAAAATCCCATTTTCCGGAAGTGGAAGATTATTCTTCGGTGACCTGTGAATATCTGATCGAAAAGATGAAACAGGATCCGACAGTTGTTGCAATTACATCCGGAACCCCGACGATTCTCGGATTTACGCAGGAGAAAAGGAAACAGGCCGGCCGGCAGTTTGTAGATGTGGGAATCGCGGAGGAGACAGCGGTAGCACTTGCTTCCGGAATTGCCAAAGGTGGCGGAAAGCCGGTATATGGTGTGTATTCCAGCTTTATCCAGAGGACGTATGACCAGATTTCACAGGATCTGTGTATTGACGGGAATCCGGCAACGATTGTTGTGTATACGGGATCGGTATTTGGCATGACGGATGTTACCCATCTGGGACTGCAGGATATTCCGATGCTTTCTAATATTCCGGGACTGGTTTATCTGGCACCGACAACAAAGGAAGAATATCTGTCAATGCTTGATTGGAGTGTGGAGCAGAAGGAAATGCCGGTTGCGATCAAACTTCCGGGCGGAGATATGATTTCGGATGGCAGAGAAGTCAAAAAAGACTGGAGTCAGCTCAACACCTATGAGGTAACGGAAAAGGGAAGCAAAATTGCACTGATCGGACTCGGAACATTTTATTTCCTGGCACTGCAGACCGCAGAAATGCTGGAGAAAAAAGGTATTCATGCAACGGTAATCAACCCGTATTATATTACCGGACTGGATGAAGGACTGCTGGAGAAGCTGAAGGCAGACCATGACACGGTAGTTACACTGGAAGATGGCATCCTGAATGGTGGTTTCGGAGAAAAAATCGCAAGATTTTATGGAAGCAGTGATATGAAAGTCTATAATTACGGATTGAAAAAAGAATTCCTTGACCGGTATGATGTAAATGAGGTATTAAAAGAGAATCATCTGACAGCAGAGCAGATTGTAAATGACGTATTATAGAAGGCAGAAATAAACAACAAACCTTGTGAGAATCGACACAATATGGTAAAATATAACATACTAGAGCTTATTTTGCATAGTGGTTAGAATAGCGGGCTCATGGAAGGAGCGGTATCATATGAAGAATAAAGATTCGAAAGCAAGGATGCAGATGATTTTCGGGATACTTTTGTTTGCGTTTATTTTTATGGCAGAGTTGTATGCCATAGTCAATTTCCCGAAGATGTTTATTGTTCTGGTTGTTTTGGCAGCAGCAGATCTGATATGCCTGTATGTTGCAATCAGAGGCGTGATTTCAGTATATGAGACAAAATATGCCCGGAGAGAGGAACAGTATGAGAGTATTTTCAAGTCGGAAAAGGCATCATATCTCATGCTGAAAAAATATTTTGAGGAAATATCGGTGAAGCTTGCATATATGGAAGAGGCATCTAAGATTCCGACAGAGGAAATTGTTAATGCACAGAAGGGAATAGCGAAAGTAATTATCAAGCGGTCCCATGAGAATACCGATGCATTGATGAATTCATACGAACAGCTGATCGACCGGTTTGATACGTTCCAGAAAGGAATGGATGGGTTCGGTACAGTTGCGGGTGCTTATAAGGACGAGATTCTTTCAGTCTGTAAGGATGAAATTTCTTCGGTGCAGAAGGATGGAAAAGAACAGGAACATTCACAGGATAAAGAGATAGCCGCAAAGCTGCAGGAAATCATTATTGCAATGAAAGATATGGAACTGCGCCTGAATCAGACCATTATGAACAGTCAGAAAGTGGTTGTTTCCCAGCCGCAGGTTTCTGTACCTGTGGCAACACCTGTAGAGCCACAGCCAGCACCGCAGAATCATGTGGAAGAAACACCGGTAGAGCCGGAGATCTCACCAGAGCCGGAAGAAAGTATGGAGCCGGAACCGGAGATTTCGCCGGATCTGGAAGAAAACCCGGAACCGGAGATTTCGCCGGATCTGGAAGAAAACCCGGAACCGGAAATTTTGCCGGATCTGGAGGAGAGCCTGGAACCGGAGATTTCGCTGGAGCCGGAAGAAGATATGGAACCGGAGATTCTGCCGGATATACCGGAAGAAGAGAGTTTTGAGCCGGAGGAAGAGCCTCCAGTCATGGCAGCGGATGAGATTATCCCGCCGGACCCGGAAGAATCCATTGAGGAAGCAGAGGAACTGGTAGAACCGGACCCGATTCCGGAGGAAGCGATTGTTGATGAAGCGGATGATGAGAACCTGCCGGAGGAAGAACTTTCGCCGATGCCGGATCTGTCAGATCCAAACCGTTCCATGAGCCCGGATGAGATAGCTGCGCTGTTTGCGAATATGGGCAACGATAACAATGCGGATAAAGTTGAGGAACCTGCCGAGGAAACTGTGGAACCGGAGGATATTCCGGAGCCGATTGAAGAGCCGGAAGCCGTAAAAGAAGCACCGCTTCAGCCGGAAGAACCGGCTGATCCGAATAAGGCATTAAGCCCGGATGAGATAGCCGCGTTGTTTGCAAGTATGGGAACGTAAATCAAACGGATAAAATAACGGATAACGCCATTTGTTCCACGTAAAAACGTGTGACAGATGGCGTTTTGTCATAAAATGGAAAAATGTAGTTGCATTTCTTTTTCATTGTGTTATACTTAGGTCGTTGCAATTTAATAGTTTAAAGCAGAGTAGACACATGTGCGTTAAGTGCCGGATGAACAGGGAGTTGTCACCCGGACGAAAAGAGAATCTTGCGGTACATGAGTCGCATCCCGCTGCATCCGAAGATAATATTATCTCCAGTTGTAGTACGGTGAGGTCTGCAAAGGAGGTAATTTTTTTATGAAAAAATTCGTTACTTTGTTCACCGATTCTTTCCGTGAATTAAAAGCGGTAAGAACCATCACTACCATGGCAATGCTTGCTGCAGTTGCTGTAATTCTAGGATTTTTCTCCATTGAATATGGGCAGTTTATTCGGATTGGTTTTTCCAGTATTCCAAATGGTATCATTGATTATCTGTTTGGACCGGTGGTTGGAGGAATTTTCCATGGTGCGTTGGATATTATCAAGTATATGATGAAGCCAACCGGACCATTTTGTCCACAGCTGACGCTGGTTGTTATACTGGCCGGAATCCTGTATGGATGCTTTTTTTATAAGAAAAAGCTTACGATCTGGCGTGTGCTGGCAGCTAAATTTGTAGTTATGCTGGTCTGTAACGTGATTCTGACAACACTTTGTCTGAACGTGTTATATGGACAGGCATTTATGGTGCTTCTTCCGGCGCGTGCGCTGAAGAACCTGATTATGTGGCCAATTGATTCGGTGATCTTTTTCGCAATCACAAAGGCCTTAGAACAGATTGGACTCTTTCGCATGTTCCAGAAGCCTGTACTTGCAAATTCTGCAAATATGCAGGGGAATTAGAAAATTTAATAAGTTATAGAACAAAAACCGTCCGCAGAAAGAAAACTGCGGACGTTTTTTTATAAATCTATTTACGGATTGGATGGGTGGCAATATTTTTTAAAATACGGACAGCGGTCTGCATACCTTCCACAGAGATGTGTTCATATGGGCCGTGGAAACCGTAACCGCCAGTACCGAGATTTGGACACGGCAATCCCATAAAGGACAGTCTTGCGCCGTCTGTACCGCCACGGATCGGACGGGAGAGCGGTGTCAGACCTTCGGAGGCAATTGCCTGTTTTGCCAGATCCACGATCTCCATTTTATCCTCAATGACAGAGATCATATTCTCATACGAATGTTCGATGTCGAGCGTGACGGTTTCCGGTCCATATTTCTGATTCATGGATTGTGCAAGGTCACGCAGATTCTGCAGACGTTTCTCAAATGTGGTTTTATCATGGTCACGAATGATAAAGGAAAGGGTGGCGGAAGCCACATCTCCGGACATATCGGTCAGATGATAGAATCCTTCCCGGCCGCTGGTGTGTGCCGGCGTTTCCGCTTCCGGAAGCCGGGAAACAATTTCACATCCCACCAGTGCTGCATTGACCATAATGTCTTTTGCTTCGCCCGGATGAACATTTACACCTTTAATATGAAAGATGGCACTTGCGGCATTAAAATTTTCGTAAGCCACTTCGCCTTCGTAATCGCCGTCCACCGTGTATGCATAATCTGCCTGAAAGATAGCAAGATCAAACAGATCCGCACCTGCGCCGACTTCTTCGTCCGGCGTAAATCCGATCCAGAGTTCCCCGTGTGGTGTACCTTCTGCAATCAGTTCTTCCACGGCTGTCATGATTTCGGCAACACCTGCCTTGTCATCAGCGCCCAGAAGTGTGGTACCGTCTGTCGTGATCAGGGTTCTTCCTTTTAAAGAGGCAAGGGATGGAAAATCACTTACCTTTAAAACATCCTGACTTCCTTTTAATAAGATATCCCCGCCATCATAGTCGGGAATGATCTGTGGTTTGACATCTTTTCCGGAAAAATCCGGGGCGGTATCCATATGAGCGATAAAGCCGATGGATTTACAGTTTTCCATGCCCGGTGTGGCAGGAAGCTTGGCATATACATAGCAGTGATCGGTGAGGAGTATATTGGTAAGACCGAGAGTTTCCAGTTCCTGCTTTAAGGCTTTTGCAAGCGTGAACTCACGCTCACTGCTTGGAATGTCACTGCAGGATTCATCGGAGGTTGTCCAATAGCTGACATATTTTAGTAATCTTTCTTCTACTTTCATGTTAAATTGTTCCTTTCAAATATGCTTTTAAAAAAATTTAAAAAAAATAAAAAAAGTGCTTGCTTTTTTAATACTCCTATTATATAATAACTCTTGTCTTAAGGAAAGACACAAAACAAACAACTTAAAAATGCGCGATTAGCTCAGCTGGCAGAGCACCTGACTCTTAATCAGGGTGTCCAGGGTTCGAACCCCTGATCGCGCACTAAAAGCCTTTTTGATTTTGATTTAATCATATAAGCGAAAAGAACTCTTGACGAACAATGTGATTCGTTGGGGGTTTTTTTATTATATAAAATGCAAATAATTATAGAAAGAAACCATAGGGGGGAAATATGGAGAAAGTATATGAGTATGCAGCCGCGGTTCTGGCAGAGGTCAAACGCGCGATTGCGGGGAAGGATGCCTGTATTACCAAAGCTTTTGCTACAATTCTTGCGGGAGGGCATATTCTGATTGAGGATGTGCCGGGTGTGGGAAAGACAACACTTGCCATCGCCTTTTCGCGCGTCATGGGACTTTTGGATCACCGTGTACAGTTTACACCGGACGTGCTTCCGGCAGATATTGTAGGATTTAACATGTACCAGAAAGAGACGGGACAGTTTGTGTACCATCCGGGAACGATCATGTGTAATCTGTTTCTTGCGGATGAGATCAACCGGACTTCGCCAAAGACACAGTCCGCGCTTCTTGAGGTGATGGAGGAGGGCAAAGTAACGGTGGATGGTGTGAGCCGAAAAGTGCCGCAGCCGTTTGTTGTCATTGCAACGCAGAATCCCAAAGGCAGTGCGGGAACGCAGCTTCTTCCGGAATCACAGCTGGACCGGTTCATGACCTGCATGAGCATGGGGTACCCGGATCTGCAGAGTGAGATGGAAATTGCCCAGGGAAAAACGATGACGAAAGCGGAGGATCTGCAGCCGGTTCTTCTTCCGGAGCAGCTGTGGGAGATGCAGCAGTATGTGGAACAGATTTATGTGCATGATAATGTTGCAAAATATATCGTACAGCTGATGGAGGCTACCAGAAAAAATGCTTACATTGAGCTGGGGGTAAGTCCTCGTGGCACGATCGCATGCGTGCGGCTGGCAAAAGCATGGGCATTTTTGCAGGGAAGAAATTATGTGATTCCGGATGATGTGACGGACATTTTTGCGGATGTGGCAAAACACCGTATTGTGCTCAACACAAAGGCACGGATCGGACATGTAACTGTCGATGCCACCCTGCAGGAAATTCTGTCGGATGTGGACAAACCAACAACATACAAAAGACTTAGGGGATAAATGTGGGCAGTTTTCTGATTGGAACAGGGGTGACGCTTGTCACATTTTATATTGCGCTGATCTATGGAAGCATTGCGATTGGGCTGATTGGGTTTGCGGAACTGGTACTAATGCTGCTTGCATGTTTGTATCTGCTGATTTATTGCAGACATATCACGGCAGATATCAGGATTCCGCTTACCGTGGCGGAAAAAGGGAAAAAAGTTACGGTACAGCTTACCGTGGATCAGACCATGTTGTTTCCGGCAGCAAAAGTGCGTTACCGTGTGCGCTGTAGAAATACATTTGCCGGGTATGCCAGAAATTTCTGGTGGAACGGTGTCGGACTGATGCGCGGAATGCAGTGCATGGAAAAGCGTGTCGTGCTTTCTCATGTGGGAAGTTATGAGTATGAGCTTGTAAAAGTACGGATTTATGATCTGACCGGTCTGTTTTATGTGCATAAAAAAATAAAGAGATTTGCAGATATACAGGTGCTGCCGGAACTGGATGCTGTGGCAGTACAGGTGTCGGAGCGGGTACGCAGATATTTCGGAGAGGCGGAAAACTACGATGATTTTCAGCCGGGAACAGATGTCAGCCAGATCTTTGATGTGCGGGAATATCGTCCGGGGGATCGCCTGCAGCGCATACACTGGAAACTCTCCGCCAAATCGGACGGGCTTCTGGTGCGGGAGGACAGTCAGCCGCTTGCCTGTGCGGTGGTATTTTTGCTGGACATGCTGCCACAGATGGCAGGAAAAGGCCGGCATATGAGGCGCAGCAGGGAAGCCTATGCGGAAACCTTTCTCACAATTGCGGCAGATCTGGTGTATTCGATGATGGATGCCGGCTGCCCGCATTATGTGGCATGGCAGGAGGAAACAGAAATCAAACGGTTGCGCGTCGAGGATGAGGAAAGCGTGTATCTGTTTTTGATGCAGTTTATGGAATGTCAGAAGGAAACGGCCGGTTCACTGCGACAGAGATATGAGCAGCAGTATCGCTGCGAGCATCCGGTACACAGGCTGGAACTGACACCGGAGCTTTTTCTTGTGCTGGATGGACAGACACTTGCGGATTTTGGTGGAGATAACTGGAGACAGAAGCTGGAAGAAATGGAGCTGGTATTGTGAACAGGAAGGACAGGAGAGGGAATAAAACCACATATTTGTCTGGCAATACCGGTATCCGGCTGATCTGTGAGGCGGTTGCTGTGGAACTGCTGTTTTATGCAATGCTTGCGATTTTCCGGAGTGCATTCGGATGGCAGCTGCCGATCCGTGCGCTTGGTAAAATGCAGGTGGCCATGCTGGTAAGTCTTGTGCTGTTTATCGTGGGAGTTCCTGCGACTGGAAAATATCAGAGGGTCTGCAAGGTTGTGCTTGAAATCGGATATCCGGCGGCACTCGTACTGTTTGGAATTTTTCATCGGAGAAAACTGACAGAGAGCGGAAAAATGCTGTTTCAGGCATATCTGTCATATTGGAATAAACAGTATGGAACAAATTATATGACCGGGGCCGGGACGGAGATGCGGTATACTTATATGCTGGCGTTTTTATTGGCAGTTGTTGTGCTGTTAAGTCTGATGTTTCGATATGTGACCGGTGTGCGGCTGGTTTTTCTGCTTCCGGATATAACAGCGTTGTCGGTTGCTCTTCTGGTCAATGCCAGACTGGGCTGGAGTGGAATTGCACTCTTTTTCGTGGGAACCGTGCTGGTGTCTGCGGCACCATGGATGCACATGGATGTAAGGGTGGCTGACGGTCGTACCCATGTATGGATGCAGCTACTGTCCTATGCTGTAGCCGGTGTGTTTGCCGTGATTCTTGTCTCGGTGAGCAGCTATGCGTTTTCCGGTGTGGCAAAGCAGATTCCGAAAAAGTCACCGAAGTTTTATGCGTTTCAGAGACAGGTGGAAGAACGTGTGAAAAACCTGACGTTTTCGGGGATAACTTTGCAGGGATCGCGGGAACATGTGGATAATACAACACCGGATTATACCGGAAAAACCGTATTTTCGATAGAAGCATCGAAAGCCCCGGCGGGCAAACTGTATCTGAAATCATTTGCCAGTGGCACATATCAGAACGGTACATGGGTAAATGAAGGGAAAACGTTTGCGCACGAAGTGGATAAGGCGGGATACCATCGCAGTGATGTTGCAATGTTAATGCAGCAGAATGCCGGTGAACTTGTAAAATACATCCGTTCGAGTGAGCTGGCAGAGGATGAAACACAGACGGTTTCGTATCAGATTTCCTATCGGGCACTGGGGTTAAAAAATGCGTATATGCCTTATTTTTCAGATTCGCAGACAGCCGGTGGGAAGGTCTGGCTCAGGGATGATACGGTGGTATGTAAAAAGAGGGCAACGGGAAAGGTTTCTTTTGAGGGACTGGATGAAAATACGGATCTGCGCGATGTTTTTGACAGGTTTTGTATGGTCCACGGAGAAACAGATACGGATCTGCAGCAATGGTATGATGCCTATGCTGACAGTAGATACCGTAAATTTGCCACGGATGTTCCGGCAGTGGGAGATTTTATTACACGAAGGCTGGCTCTGGAAAGTATCGGATATGGCGTGTATGAGGAAAACGGCACCTATGTGGCGGATCAGATGGAAACAGGCGGGTTATACGATGAGGATTGGCTGGCGGATACGGATGGAAACAATTCCGGACGGGCAGAAAGACAGATAACTACCAACAACATCCGGCAGAATCTTGCGACACAGGTTGCCAACTGGCTGGGGAACGAAAATACCTATAACTTATATCTGAATCACATCCCACAGGGGAAAGATACCATTGCTTATTTTCTGGAAACCGGACATGAGGGATATTGTATGCATTTTGCCAGCGCGGGTGCGCTGATTTTACAAAGTCTGGGAGTTCCGGCGCGTTATGCATCGGGATATGTGGTGGAACCGTCGGCATTTCATAAAGAAAAGAAAGGCTATCAGGCAGATGTGCCGGACTACAATGCGCATGCATGGGTGGAAATTTATCTGGAAAATATCGGATGGGTGCCGGTGGAAATGACTCCGGGCTATACGAATGACAGTGCAAAGCTGCCGACAACCCCGGAATTGCGCGATACGTGGAAACAGCGGCATGAAGAACACAAAGATGCGGCGGAGCAGAATCCGCAGACGCAAATGCAGACGAAAAACGAATCGCCGTCAGAAACACAGATGGAAACACAGCAGCAGACAGAAAGTCAGATGACGGAGAAGAAGACAAAGCGGCCGGTAAAAAATAATGAGAAAAAGAACAACAGGCGAAATCTGCAAGTATTTTCTGCGGTGAGTCTGACGCTGCTTGCTGTTGTTCTGATGCTGGTTCTGGTGACAAAATGGTTGCGCATTTACCGGGAACAATTGCTTATGGAGTTGCGCAACCGGCAGAATCGTCATGCGGTATACCGGATCAACCGGCGGATTTACCGGGGATTACATCAGCGAAGTTTTGGCATGAAGACCGATGCGGACTATCTGGAAAAGCTGATGACAACCTATCCGTCCGTTCCGGCGGAGGATTGGAAGAAGTATCTGTGCATTGTGCAGAAAGCGGTCTTTTCCGAAGAAGAGATTTCACAGGAAGAAGCACGGTTTTGTTACCGGCTGTACCGGAAGTATAGAAACAGGCGGATTTTGGAAAAATAGGATAACGGAAAAACCGCCTCCTTAGCGGGAGGCGATCAGTTTACATATCGGGTTACCCTTAGAAGAAAATTTTTCTTCGTATTCGGTCATGATATTTCCTTCATTCATGGATGGATCATGGTGCAGGTCACGGGTGGAGGCATTAAGATGCCAGCGGTCGGAAGTTTCGATTTCCTCGAGAGAAAACGTAAACAGGTCCTGATTGTCTGTTTTAAATTCCAGCCGTCCGTCGGCTGCAAGAAACTGGTCATAGCGGTCTAAAAATTCATGGGAAGTCAGTCGGCGTCTGGCATGGCGGTCCTTTGGCCACGGGTCGGAAAAATTCAGATAGATCCGGTCAACTTCTTCCGGTGCAAAAATTTCCGGAAGTTTTGCGGCGTCTTCACACAGAAAATGAACATTTGGAAGCTGCAGGGTATCCATTTTCTGGACTGCGCGCAGCAGTACACTGGTGTAACGCTCAATGCCGATATAATTGATTTCGGGATGTAACGCAGCAAGATCCATCAGAAATCTGCCTTTTCCCATGCCGATTTCGATATGGATCGGATGGTCATTTTCAAAAAAGGCATGCCATTGTCCGCGGTGTTCTGCTGCATTCTGTATACAATATGGGCTGGCTGCCACAGCTTCATTGGCGCCCGGTATATTTCTTAGTCTCATAGTAATTTCTCCTTGGAAAAGATAAATTCAGTTTTGCTAACTGTAAGAATACTATTACTATATACAAATTTCGCCCGTTCGGCAAATAAAAATTGAACGATTATGGAAATAATGGTATTATAAATATAAGAAAATCAAGAATTGGGGAGCCTTATGAAAATAAAAAAATACACCCGTGTAACAGCATTTTTTCTTGCCGTATGCACGGTTTTACTCATGTTACCGTTGTCTGTGCGTGCAGATGAGTACTGGCCGGACGGGGTAAAAACGCAGTCCAAAAGTGCCATTGTGATGGAAGTCAATACCGGCACCGTTTTATATGAAAAGAAGAGTCACGAGAAACATTATCCGGCGAGTATCACAAAGATCATGACGGTTCTTCTGGCAATCGAAAACTGTGATATGGATGAGGTCGTTACGTTTTCTGCGGATGCGGTATTTAAAAATGAGGGAGATACTTCCCATATTGCCCGGAATCTTGGAGAAAAACTGACGATGGAGCAGTGTCTGTATGCGGTTATGCTGGAGTCTGCCAATGAATGTGCTTATGCGGTTGCGGAGCATGTGGGGCAGAAACTGGGTGGTGATTACCGGACGTTTATCGATCTGATGAATAAGCGCGCAAAGGAACTGGGATGTACGGATACGCATTTCAATAACTGTAATGGTCTGCCGGATGAAGATCACTGGGTCAGCGCGTATGATATGGCACTGATTTCCGCAGAGGCATACAAAAACGAGACGTTCCGGATGATCGCAGGCAGTCCAAGCTATACACTTCCGAAGACAAATAAATGCAAGGCAGAATATCCGTGTCACAATCACCATAAAATGATCTACCCGTTTCGCGGGGACAGCTCTCATTTGTACAAATACTGTACTGGTGGAAAAACCGGCTACACGACAGTGGCGAATAATACCCTGGTATCTTTTGCCGAGAAAGACGGAATTACCCTGGTGTGTGTGGTGATGGATGCGGCAACACCGGATCATTATACGGATACCAGAAAATTATTTGATTACTGCTTTGAAAATTTCCAGGCGCTGAATATTTCGGAAAACGATGCGGGTCTGGCAAAGGACAACGGAAAAAATTACGGGGTTTTGAACAACAGTGAACCTTATGTAAAGCTGGACGAGGATGCTTATATCATTATGCCAAAAGGAGCACAGTTTTCCGATGTATCCTATAAAAAGACAGAATCTGCAAAAGGAAAAAAGAAAGTTGCAAGGCTTGCATACACATATGCCGGTCATGAGGTCGGCAGTGTGGATATAGTAAAAACCGGAGCAAAGGTAAAAGATAATTATTACGTCAATACCGATAGCGGGCAGAAGAAAAATGAACGTGTCATACAGATCGATCCTGCATGGCTCATTGTTGCGGGAGTGGTTATTGTCGCAGCAGTGGTTCTGTTGTTTCTGGCAAAACGGGCATATGATAATTTTTATGTGATCCGTCATCAGAGAAAAACGAAAAAAAATGATAAAATGCGTTTTCGTGAGAAGAAACGAAAGAAATACAATCGCAGGAAGGACAGGTTTTTTTAAATCGTTCAAATAAAGCGAAAATGCTTGCGTATTTGCCGCAAACAGGTATAATTACAATTGATGAATTTCATTTTAATAATGAAATTGGAGGTTACCATGTCACAATCTGTTACGATAAAAAGTAATAAATACGGAATTAATCTTGTCTTAGACCCGGAGATTGGGTTTGATGAGTTATTGAAGGATGTTGTCGAAAAGTTCAAAGCATCCAGTACATTTTTTAAAAATGCAAAACTGGCATTGTCCTTTGAAGGAAGAAAACTTTCGGAAGAGGAAGAACAGCAGATCATCTCAGCAATTGAAAGCAACACATCGATTGAAATCCTGTGTATCGTTGAAAATGGAACAAGACAGGAAGCTGTCATGAAAGAACAGGTCGAGGCGTTTTACGATGCCGTACAGCAGCAGTATGAGAATGCCGCAGCAGGAAACGGGCCGGAGCAGTTTTATCGTGGCACTTTAAGGTCGGGACAGGTGATTTCGAGTGAATCGAGTGTCACGATCATTGGCGATGTCAATCCGGGAGCCAAAATTATTTCCCAGGGAAACATTGTGATTCTTGGGGCATTAAAAGGTAACGCACAGGCAGGATGTATGGGGGATCGTAACTGTTTTATTTTTGCGCTGGATATGCAGCCGATTCAGATTCAGATTGGGGATCTGATCGCAAAGAGTCCGGACAAGCCGGAACCGAAACGTCGTACACTCCGTCGGTCAAAGACACCGGAAGTGGAAGCACAGATCGCCATTGCAAGAGATGGAAATATCTATATTGAGCCAATCACCAAAAATATATTAAATAACATTTAGGGACGTAGGAGGAATAAGTTTCATGAGCGAAGTAATCGTTATCACATCAGGAAAGGGTGGTGTAGGTAAGACCACAACCACAGCAAACATTGGTACAGGTCTTGCACAGTTAAACAAGAAAGTTGTAATGATTGATACCGATATCGGACTGCGTAACCTGGATGTGGTTATGGGTCTGGAAAATCGTATTGTATATAATCTGGTAGATGTTATAGAAGGAAAGTGCCGTATCCGTCAGGCTTTGATCAAGGATAAGAGATATCCGGAATTATGCCTGCTTCCTTCCGCACAGACCAGAGATAAGGATGCTGTCACACCGGAGCAGATGGTTGCGCTGATCAATGAGCTTCGCGAAGAGTTTGATTATATTTTACTGGACTGCCCGGCCGGTATCGAGCAGGGATTTAAGAATGCGGTAGCAGGTGCGGACCGTGCACTGGTTGTTACGACACCGGAAGTATCTGCGATCCGTGATGCGGATCGTATCGTAGGACTCCTTGAGGCAAACGAGATGAAACGGATTGACCTGATTGTAAACCGTCTGCGTGTAGACATGGTAAAGCGCGGTGAGATGATGACGGTAGATGATGTAACCGATATTCTGGCAGTAAACCTGATCGGGGCCGTGCCGGATGATGAGCAGATCGTTATTTCCACAAACCGTGGTGAGCCACTGGTTGGAACCAACTGTCTGGCAGGGAAAGCATATTCCAATATTTGCCACCGTATTATGGGAGAAGAAGTTCCATTCCTGAATCTGAATGAGAAGCAGGGAGTACTTGAGAAGCTGAAGGACATTTTTAAGAAGAATTAGAGGGGGTACTTATTGTGGGAATAATGGATTTATTTAAGAAGAAGACTTCCGGCAACGTCGCAAAGGACCGCCTGAAGCTGGTGCTGGTTTCTGACCGTGCCAACTGTTCTTCCGAGATGATGGAGATGATGAAGAATGACATTATTGAAGTGATCTCACGTTACATGGATATTGATGCGGAGGCGCTTGATGTAAAAATCACCGAGACAGAGTCCGATTCCAATAACGGAACGGTACCGGCACTTGTCGCTAATATTCCGATCCGTGATATGAAGCATCGTCCGGACCCGAGATAGAAATTACAGAGTACATAAGAAAATGCCCGGCAGCTTCCTACTTGCCGGGCGTTTTTACAACAGGGGTTTATATGATACGAACAATGTTCAGATCGGAATCAAGGAGAAGGACATCAGCTCTTGCACCAGGCGCAAGAGTGCCGATGGTATGTTCTAACCCGATACTTTTTGCCGGATTGTAGGTGGCAGCTTTGACAGCGACAGCAAGTGGAATGCCAAAATTTACTGCATTTTTCATACAGTCAAAAAGGTTTGTTGCTGAACCGGCAATAGTTCCGTCTTTTAAGGTGGCGAGCCGTCCCTTTTTCGTTACAGGTTGTCCTCCGAGTTCATATGTTCCATCGTCCATACCTGTGGCACGCATGGCATCACTGATCAATATCATGCGGTCTTCGCCAAACATACGAAAGGTATTCCGGATAACAGATGGGTGGATATGTATGCCGTCACAAATTATTTCGGCCATGGCATGTGGGCAGTCAGTGGCTGCACCGATAATACCTGGATTCCGGTGATGCAATGGTGGCATGGCATTAAATAAATGCGTGACATGACTGGCTCCCGCAGCGAAAGCGTTTTGGGCAATTTCATAGGATGCCGTGGAATGACCGAGGGAGATGGTCAGCTGGGAATGAAATTCCCGGATAAAAGCATCCGCGCCTGAAAGTTCCGGTGCAATCGTAATGATGCGGATTTTGTTATCGCATGCCTGGGAAAGACGTCGGAACATATCGATATCCGGTGCGCGAAGATAGCTTGCTTTTTGTGCACCTTTTTTTTCAGGAGAGAGAAATGGTCCTTCCATGTGGATTCCTGCGATAAAAGCATGGCTATTGTCATCTGGAATTTCGCGCGTCGATGCAAAGGCTGTCAGCAACTGGTTTTCCGGTAAAGTCATGGAGGTTGGACAAAAAGCTGTTACGCCGCAGGAACGAAGATATTTTGCAATTTTTAAAAGTCCTTCCGCGCTGCCGTCACTGAAATCACATCCCATAGCACCGTGAATATGGATATCGACAAGTCCTGGAATTACATACAGACCGGATGCATCAATAATGGTGTCATCTGCCGTATCAGCAGAATCCATTGCGATGCGATGGGTATCGCTATCAATATGCAAATCTTTTGTCAGGAAAGATCCGCTTTCTTCCCAGACAAGTCCGTTTTTTATAATCATAAGGAACTCCTTTACAAAAGCAATAAATATTAAATAAGATTTTTTTCAATGATACGTGATAGTGCAGCTTCATCGGCAACAATGGAAACATCATCGTGCAGCTGCAGTATGGATGCGGGCACCTGGGGAGTAATTGGACCAAACAGGGACTGATACAGGGCATCTGCTTTTCCTTCTCCATTTGCGATTAACAGGATATGTTTTGCCTCCATAATATTTTTGATTCCAGTTGTATATGCGTGAGTAGGAACTTCATCAATGGAATCAAAAAAACGGGCATTTGCCTGAATGGTTGTTTTTGTCAGTTCTACACAGTGGGTTTCTTTTGCAAATGTATCGGATGGTTCATTAAAGCCAATATGTCCATTGTTACCAATACCAAGAAGTTGTAAATCAATGCCGCCAAGCTGGTGGATAATGGAATTGTAACGGGTACATTCTTTATCAACATCTTCTTCCATACCATTTGGAATATAGGTATTTTCCGGTTTGATATTTACATGATCAAAAAGATTGTGACGCATGAAATAAGCGTAGCTTTCCGAATTGGATGCGTCAAGTCCTTTGTATTCATCCAGATTGATGCTGTGGATCTGCGAGAAATCCAGATCCCCTTTTTTATACCAATTGATGAGCTGTTTATAGGTTCCAATTGGCGAGGAACCTGTGGCGAGACCAAGTACTGATTCTGGTTTCAAAATCATCTGTGCGGAGATAATATTTGCTGCCTTGCGGCTCATTTCATCATAATTTTTTGTTTTGTAGATTCTCATAAATGTCCTCCTTGTTATGGTTCTCGTTTATTATGAGAATGATTATAGAATTAAAAAGCCAAAAAAGCTATATCTTTGGAGAAAACAGAAAGAACTATCAAAAAATGGAGTGAAAACACAAATATAAGGAAGTATAGGAACTGTTGCGGAAACTACTTTCAGAAATTATGACTAAAGATTGTATTTTATAGGCAGATTCGCTATAATTGCATGTAAAAATAAAATAAAAAAGGCAGGCATAAGTGGAGAAAATGGTATGGTGGGAACAAGTGAGAATATTGGGAATTACAAACAAAGAACCGTCAGGGTTACACCTTTGCTGGTCTGCATCTGGGATTGCATTTGTAACGGCAGCAAGCGTTGTTACCGTGGAAATGGCGGCACAGAGCATTGCACCACAGGAAGATGCATTTATTGGGGTTTTTATAAATGACGAAAAGCAGTTCCGGCAAAAAATCCGGGCAGTGCCGGGAAAGAGAAAATATATAATTTACCAGCAGGAATCAGCCGAAACCATCAGGATCCGATTGGTGAAACTGACGGAAGAACAATATGGCAATGTGTGGATCACAAATCTTATTACGGATGCCCCGGTTACAAGAGATGCAATTCCATCCCGCCATTTGCTTTTCATAGGAGATTCGCTTACCGCTGGATATGGAGTGGATGGAATAAATGGGATTAGCACATTCCGGACAGCGGATGAAGATGTGACTAAAACTTATGCATATCAGGCAGCAGAGATGCTTCATGCAGACAGCAGGATTGTTGCATATAGTGGGAATGGGGTATTATCCCGCTGGATTGCCCCGGAGCAGGATACACCTTATACGAAAAACATTCTTCCCGAAATTTTTCCCTATATACAAAACGAAGTTCCAGATCTGATCGTGTGTAATCTGGGGACGAATGATGCAAGTTATGTGAGGCAGATTCCTTCCCGCGAGCGTGCGTTTGTAGAAAAATATACGGATTTTATACAGCAGCTGAAGAAGGTTTTTGCTGATGCGAAAATACTTCTGCTTTATGGTCTGATGGAACAGACATTATGTGAAAAAGTACAGGAAACCGCGCAGCGATGTGGCACAGAGTTTCTGAAGCTTCCGTTGCAGAATCCGGTCAATGGCATGGGAACAGATGGGCATCCGGGTGCCAGGACGCAGCAGGAAATTGCGTTATATGTGGAAAGATATATGGAACAGATGATGATGTGGAGAACAGATGAACGATGATTATATGATCTCATTTCAAAATGAGACAAAACAGACAATAGAAGCATCCTATAAAAAAATGACAGCGGTTGAACGCAGTGTGGCAGATTTTTTTATTGGTAATAAAGATGATATGGATTTTTCTTCTAAAAATATATCCCGTGTGCTGTATGTATCTGAGGCTACTTTGTCAAGGTTTTCCCAGAAGTGCGGATACAAAGGATATCGGGAATTTATTTTTTCTTATGAAAGAGACTTAAAATTTGAACAAAAAAGCGAGGGAACAGAAAAGGATGTCGGATTATTTGCGCGTCGCGTACAAAATTCGTACCAGAAACTGTTACAGGAAAATTTTCGGATTCTTGATGAGGAGCAGGTCCGGCGGGTGGCGGGAATGCTTAACATCAGTAAACGTGTACTGATTTTTGGAATCGGAAATTCCGGTTATGCAGCGGAAGAATTCCAGCTGCGTTTCATGCGTATCGGGATGGATGTTAATGCAGTTACAGATTCCCATATGATGAAGATAGGTGCAGCACTGGCGGGGGAGGAAACACTTGTGATTGCCATTACGTTAAGTGGGGAGACGGCAGAAGTGTTAGAAAGTATTCGGATTGCCAAAAGCAGAGGTGCAAGTATTATATGCATAACAGCAGTTTCCGGGTCATCCGTTGCAAAGGAATCGCAGGAAGTAATTCAGGTAGCAGCATTAAAAAATCTGGATACAGGAACAAAAATTTCACCGCAATTTTCGATTTTAGCAATTATGGATGTTTTATACTCTTATTATTTTGCAAATGATTCTTACTTTAAAACACAAAAATATAAGGCAACCCTGTCTGCTATTCGTGCAAAAGGGGAACACACGGAGGATAAAGATGAATAAAAAAAAGTATATTGGAATTGATATTGGAGGAACGGCAGTAAAGATTGGAAGTGTAGATGAAGATGGCACGATTCATGCAACAGAAACTTATGCCGTAAATTTTGATGGATATGAAACACCTATTTTGCAGACGGTAGTGAAGAGCTGCCATAATTTTTTGGAAAAATATCGTGAGAATGCTTCTGAATATGCAGGAATCGGGGTGTCAGCAACGGGAGCAATCTCTACAAAAAAAGGAGTGGTCGAAGGAACCGCAGGACATATTAAAAACTGGATCAACAGCCCGATTCGACAGGTGATGGAGCAGGAATTCCATATTCCGACAGAAGTGCTTAATGATGCGAATGCAGCGGCTCTTGGGGAAGCGTGGATTGGTGCTGCAAAGGGCAAAAAAGATGTTGTCGTTGTCACGATTGGAACAGGTGTAGGTGGCGGCATTCTCATGAATGGAAAGATTTTGCTCGGAGCAAGTGGATTTGCGGGTGAACTTGGACATATTCCGGTGCAGTATGAAGGGGAAATGTGCACTTGCGGAAATCGGGGATGTCTTGAGCATTATGGATCGACTTCAGCACTGGTACGAAAAGTCCGTTGGGCAATACAGGAAGGTGCGATTGCAGGGGCAGCAGATACACCAGTTGATGGACGATGGATTTTTGCACAGGCAGCGACAGGAAATGTGGTGGTGCAGAAAATCCTGCAGGAATGGATAGAGGTGATTGCTTCAGCGCTTGTTGGATTTGTGCATATGTTTAATCCAGAGCAGATATTAATTGGCGGAGGAGTTTCTGCACAGGAAGATCTTTTTATTGCTCCTGTCAGATCATATGTGATGAAACATGTGATGCCAAATTTTGCAAAAGATCTTGAAATCTGTGCAGCTGCATTGAAGAATGAGGCAGGTATGGTGGGAGCCGTATATTATTGCATACAGCAGGAAAGAGCGTGTGATTGTTGAAAGTAGTTTCCGTGGATGGGAAGATGCCCGGATTGTACTTTCAGAAAGGGGCGATTTTGTTGTATTGGGAAAAAACAGTTGCTATAATACAAAAAAACAGAAAGGGGGAATAAGGATATGAGAGTTTATCTGTGTGATTGTGAAGAAAATGTAAAGAAAATGCTTACAGAAGCGATAGAGCTACAGCCATATTTTGATGTTGATCATGGAGTGGCATTAGAGATTCAAAAACAGCAGGAGAACGGCTATCAGATCACATTTGAATCAGAAAAGTGTCGGATTGCCTATCATACATTTCCACAGTTATGCAGAGCATTGTTGTATGTGATCGCAGCAGAGAAAAAGACGGATGTGACAGAATGTTGTGCGTTTGATGAATTTGGTATGATGTTTGATGTTTCACGAAACGCAGTGCTTCGTATGAAAACAATTAAAACATTGATCCGTATGGCTGCCTATCTGGGGTATGGTTTTGTTGGTCTTTATATGGAAGATACCATACAGATAGAAGAAGAACCGTATTTTGGATATATGCGTGGAGCACTGACATGTGAGGAATTGAAAGAGGCAGATGCTTATGCAGAAATATTTGGTATCGAACTCCGCCCATTTATTCAGACACTTGCACATCTTAATCAGATTGTAAGATATGAAGAATATCAAAAGATCATAGATACAGATGACATTCTGCTTGCGGAAGATCCAAGGACAAAGACATTGCTTGAACATCTGATTCGTACCGTTTCGAAGAATTTTTCTTCAAAAAAAATTAATATCGGCATGGACGAAGCACATATGGTTGGTTTAGGTAAATATCTGGATCGGCACGGGTACCGGAATCGTCAGGAAATTATGCAGAGACATCTCGAGATGGTGCTTTCCATTTGCAAACAATATGGATTTACGGTACAGATGTGGAGTGATATGTTTTTCCGTCTGGCTTTTCATGGTGCGTATTATGAAAATGATGTAGAAAAACTCAGGGGTATACATATACCGCAGGAAGTGGAAATCGGATATTGGGATTATTATTCCACAGATGAAGCACATTACGATGAGATGATCCGTCGGCATAAACAGCTGACAGAGAGAACCGCATTTGTTGGAGGTGCATGGAAGTGGACCGGTTTTATTCCGCACAACCGCTATAGTATACAGGCGGGGAAGGCAGCACTTGCTGCGTGTAAAAAGAACAGGGTTGATTCTGTGACAATTACCTGCTGGGGAGATGATGGGGCAGAAGCCAGTGCTTTTAGTGTTCTTCCTACATTTTTCGCAGATGCACAGATCGCCTATGGAAGCAGGATGAGTGAGAACGCTTTTCAGTTACTGACTGGATACCAGCTACAGGAATTTTTGAGACTGGATGATGTAAATCCATATATAGAGGATGGATTAACTCATAATAATGCAAGCAAATATCTGCTTTACAATGATCCGTTGATCGGAACATTTGACTCTGTCGTTCAGAAAGATACAGTAGAAAAATTTGGAAAAACAGCAGAGCTTCTTGGAGAACTGCCGAAGGAAAGTCCGTTTTTCTACTTGATGGAAACAGCCAGAAATTTGTGCCTTGTGTTGGAGAAAAAAGCAGATCTTGGAAGGGAAATCCGATTGGCGTATAGTCAGGAGGACAAGGAAACGTTACAAGAGATTGCCAATATAAAAATTCCTGTGTTATTGCAGAGATTGCAGGATTTTTATCAAAGTTTTCGAACACAGTGGAATCTTGAAAACAAAAGTTTTGGATTTGAAGTACAGACGGTACGGATTGGTGGACTTTTGCAGAGACTCAAAGATGTACAGGAAATTTTAAATGCATATTTGAGGGAAGAGATTTCCGGAATTGCAGAACTCAATGAACCACAGAAAGCATTTCATTATTTTGAGCAAAATGAGATCAGAAGTTTGAATTATAACTTGTGGACGGATATTGTTTCACCATCAAAAATATAAGGGAGGAAAAAGTATGAAGAAAAAATTATTAAGTGTAGTGTTATGTGCAGCAATGGCTGTTTCCATGCTGGTTGGATGTGGAAATGGAGGAGAAAGCGGAAAGCAGAGTGCAGATGCAGACAAGTCATCTTCAAAAAATGTAACCCTGGATTTCTGGACCATTGACTTAAAAGCTACATTTGGAGACTTTTTTAATGATTTGATCAGCAAATATGAAGAAGAAAACAAAGGGGTAAAAATCAACTGGACAGATATTCCGTATGCGGATGTACAGTCTAAACTGGTAGCAGCAGTTGCTGGTGGTACAGCCCCGGATGTTGTTAATTTAAATACACAGATGACATTAACACTGGCAGGACAGGGAGCCCTGACAGATTTAAATAAAGAAGCAACAGAAGATCAGAAGAGTATTTATATCAAGGATCTTTGGGATTCTGCAAAGATAGGTGATTCTGTTTATGCTTTTCCTTGGTATGCATCTCCGGATATTATGTTTTATAATCAGGATCTGTTTGAGAAGGCAGGCATGGAGGTGCCGAAAACTTTTGATGAGGCATTAAAGATGTCCAAAGAGTTCTATGAAAAAACAGGGGCTTACCTGTTCCAGCCGGATGAATTTTTTAACATTCTGTTTGAAGAAAACATAGATATATTAAGTTCAGATGGAACTGCAGCTGCGTTTAATACACAGGAAACTGCAGATCTGTTAAAAGAGTATAAGCAGTATACGGATCAGGGTGTGATTCCGAAGAATAATTGGGGAAGCTGGGATGAATCACTGAAACTGTTTGAGTCCGGCAAACTGGCTATCGTAAGTTCTTCCGGATCTTCTCTTTCACGTATCAAGGATGAGGCACCGGATATTTACAAGACAATTGCTGTTTCCAAGCCACTGACAGGTGCTACCGGTCTGAGCCGTAATCCGCTGATGAATCTGGTTGTTCCGTCAAAGAGCGAGAATCAGAAGGAAGCCATCAAGTTTGCAAATTATATCACAAATGATGAAAATCAGCTGGCATTCTGTAAGAAGGTATCTATTTTCCCTTCTACAACAAAGGCAAGTCAGGATTCTTACTTTTCCTCTGATACAGAAACACTGGAGGGACAGGCAAGTGCTATGTCAGCAGAAGCAAGCCAGACTTCAAAAGATTTCTCACTTGGTGTTGCCAATCAGTCGAACATTCAGGATGCAGTTAATAAAGTTTATCAGGCATGCATTGTAAATGGTGATGATATCCAAAAATCACTGGATCAGGGTGAAGCGGATGTAAATAAGCTGTTAAAGCAGTAATAAAATAGGAAAATATTCCCCGGCTTTGTCCGGGGAATTGTTTCCAGAAGGGAGATTCCATGGTGCAGAAAGCAGGAAAAATGAGCAGGAGAAAGATGAGAGAGGGCTTAAAAGCCTATGCGTTTATGGCACCTGCATTGGTCATTTTAATTTTATTTACGATTATTCCGATTATTGGAAGTCTGGTTTTAATGTTTTTTGATTACTCGGTTTTGGGACAGACGAAATTTGTCGGTTTTGGAAATTTTATACAGGCATTTCATGATCGTGAATTCATTATTTCCATGAAAAACTCTATTATATTCGTGGTGATTGTACCGGTTATACAGATATTATCCATTTTACTGGCACTTCTGGTCAATCAGAAGTTACCGGGAATTAATGTCTTCCGTACATTATTTTATATTCCGGTTGTAACTTCCATGGTTGCGGTTTCTATTATGTGGGGATTTATTTTCGATACACATGGAATTATCAATACCATGCTGTCCGACTGGGGCTGGATCAAACAGCCGCTTGGTTTTCTGAACAGCAAATATGCGGCAATGCCGTGTCTGATGTTTATTACTGTCTGGCAGGGACTCGGATATTATATGATGATGTATCTTGCAGGATTACAGGGAATTCCACAGGAATTAACAGAAGCGGCACAGATTGATGGAGCAAACATTCTCCAGACAATCTTTAAAATTAAAATTCCTCTTTTGAAACCATATGTCTGGCTGTGTTCATTAAATTCTGTCATTTCTGCAATTGGTGTCTTTGATGTTGTATTTGTTTTAACAAAAGGCGGACCAAATAATGCGACAACGGTTATTAACTACTATTCTTATACCAAAGCATTTGGGGATTTTCAGTTTGGGTATGCAGCAGCAATCGGTGCAATTCAGGGAATTCTTACAACAATGCTTAGCATTATCGTATTTGTTTATGGAAAACGCGGAGGTATGACGAACAATGAGTAATGAAGCTGTACGTGTAAAAAAAAGAAACTATATTGCCAGCCGGATCTCTACCTACCTTGTGCTTGCACTGGTGGCAATTCTGTGTGCAGGTCCATTTATCTGGCTGGTGTTATCATCTTTGAGGACTGGCGCAAATATTTATGATTTGCATTTTTCATTGAAAAATTTCACCCTGTCAAATTACACAGGGGTGATAAGATATATGAATCTTGGAAAATATGTAGGAAATACTGTGATAATTACGGTTGTTGGTATTGTAATTGATGTTGTATTTTCTGCGATGTGTGCGTATCCATTGGCAACAATGGAATTTAAAGGCAAAAACCTTATTTTTGGAGTGCTTGTTGCAACCATGATTATTCCGGCGGCAGCAGGTATGATTATTAATTACCTTACGATTTCACAGATGCATTTGTTAAATACCTATGCTGGTGTTATTCTTCCTACTTCTGTAAAGACCTTTAGTATTATCCTGCTTCGACAGGCTTATCTGGGAATTCCAAAGGAACTTATAGAAGCCGCAAAGATTGATGGTGCCGGAGAACTGCGTACCTGGGCAACCATTATGATTCCGGGAATTATGCCAAGTATTTCCACAATTATCATCTTTGATTTTATTGGAAACTGGAATGCATTCTTATGGCCAATTATTGTTTTGCAGGATCCGGAAAAATATCCATTGGCTACAGCTTTGCAGTATCTGAATGGTTCTTTCAGCTATAAGTTTGGTTACGTGGCAGCAGGAACTGTGATTTCAATTATTCCAGTATTGCTGGTATTTATGATGTGTCAGAAAAATTATATTGAAGCTGTCAGTGGTGCAGTGAAGGGGTAAACCAATGGAAAAAAGATATGATGTGTGGGTGGAGATTACAGCAAATAAGGAATGGATTCTTGATGCTGTAAAATTTGAAGAAACAATGAAGAAATGCCGGGCAGTCGGTATGACAGGAATTATTTTAAGTGTAAAAGATACAACAGGTTTTTCTTTGTATCCAAGCCAGATTGCACCGCACTATTCAAAATACGATAAGACATTTCTGCCTGCGTATGATTATGTCAAGCAATGTTTTTCCATCATAAAAAATCTGGGAATGAAATGTTATGCTGCATTTGACACTTTTGCGGCAGGAAATGGGAAAAACCCACATCCGGATATGCCGGGAATTAAAAAAGATGGTTTTGCCTGTGAAGTATATGGTCTGGATGCAGACGGAAAACCAGTCATACGAAAGCAGTCAGCAGCGGATCATCTGCATACAGTGGGAAGTATTGATGATTTTGGAGAAATTTTTTTAAATCCGGGAAATGAGGAAGTTCAGGCTTATGTTCTTGCATTGCTGAAGGAATTTGTGGATACTTATCATCCGGACGGCATTGTGCTGGATCGTGTGCGTTATGTTGGATTAAGTACGGATTTCAGTGAACAGAGCAGAAAAAAATGGGAAGCATATAGTGGAATATCGGATGAAAGATGGCCGGAGGATATGTATACCATTGTACAGACGAAAAATGGGTATCAGGAAAAACCGGGCAGGTATTTTGGTACTTTTATCACCTGGCGTATGCAGATCATACATGATTTTATAGTCAAAGTAAAACAAATGCTGCGGGAGTATCCCGATGTGGAATTCTGTGATTATACGGGATCCTGGTATCCGCTGTACTATCAGGTAGGCGTCAATTGGGCAGACCAGACATATGCAGGAAATGAATTTCCCTGGTGTGATAAAGAAAAATTGCAGCAGACAGCTTATGCAGGAGAAATTGATACGTTACTTTCCGGCTGTTATTATGAGGATGTCACCGTATCAGAGGCGGAAAAGAACGAAAAACCAGCAGATTGGTACAGCGTGGAAGGAGCCGCCAGGCTGGCAGAACATGTGGCAGGAAATGCAACAACAATTGTGGATTCCCTGTTTTTGGATCAGTATCGAGAGACACCACAAAAAATTTCACAGGCAATTGCTATGTGCATGGAACATTCAGCCGGGTGCATGTTGTTTGATCTGTCCTATCTTGTGAAAGATAATTGGTGGAAATATGCAAATGCAGTTGAGTATTCGCAGATGAAACCAGGGGATCAGGCAGATGTAGCTGAAATATGCAAAGAGATATTTGCACCTGAATATTTTGTGACACCGGAAAAACTGCGGAGTCATCTGTTTGAAGATCCTGAATTTGACATGTCCACAAGTGTTTGCATGCGCGATGTGGAAAATCATGTACTGATTGGCTTTTCCGGTGTAAAACTATCAGGGAATCAGCAATTGTATCCGGATACAGCATGGATTTCCATTTGCGGTGTTACAAAAAGGTACCAACATTGTGGATATGGAACACTGCTTTTGCAAAAAACATTGCAGCAATTGCGAGAAAAAGGAATACATAAAGTTTTTCTGGGACAGGATTTTGCAAATTTCTTTTCCGGAATTCCGGCTCCGAATAAGCAGAAGTGTGGATTTTTTCAAAGAATTGGATTTACACTCAACGGAGAGGATCATTATGACCTGGAGGGAAGCCTGACAGATAATGCGAAAATCGAAGAATTTGATGAAACTCCATGGCATGATATCTGTGTGACAGATTGTTATCATGGAGAAAAGGAGGCATTACTTGGTTTTCTGGACCGGGAGTTTCCAGGAAGATGGGAGTATGAGGCAGGAACAGCATTGCAGCAGGGAAAAGCACCGGAAGAGATTATAATGCTTTGGACACCGGATCGCTCAGAGCTGATAGGATATTGTATGCTGACAGTAGAAAAAGATGCCAGACAGCAACCAAATGGTCGTGGCGGACTTGGACCGATCGGCATTGCTAAAAAAATCCGGGGACATCATGTGGGAGATTATATACTGCATCAGTCACTTTGTCAGCTTCGGAAACTTGGCGTAGAGACCGTTAATATTGACTGGACAATTTTAAAAGCATTTTATGGTCAGTTTGACTTTTATGCAGCGCGGACATACCGTGCTGCGTATATGGAATTATAGGGTGTATACAAACAGGAATGGGACAAAACTGAGAGGATTATAGCATTGAAAAAAAAGATAGTGATAGTTCCGCTGGATGAGCGGCCATGTAATATGTTTTTCCCGGAACGATTATTTTTGAATGAAGATTTTAATATTGTAAGGCCTGAGACGCTGGGAAACAAGAAGCTGCCGGCAGATCTGGATAAACTGGCCTCTTTCCTGAGAAAAGAATGTAAAGATGCAGATGGCTTGATTTTGTCAGTGGATACACTGCTCTATGGAGGTCTGATTCCCTCCCGGATTCATCATGAGACGAAAGAAACATTGCTTTCCCGCATGGAATTGATCCGGGAGATCAGAAAAGAAAATCCAAATATGCTGATCTATGCGTTTCAGGTAATTATGCGTTGTCCGAATTATTCCAGCAATGATGAAGAACCGGACTATTACGAGAGGTATGGAAAAGAAATCCATGATGCTGGGGTAGTTATTCATAAAAGCAGACTTGGAATAAAAAGTCAGGTACAGTTATCCAAACTGATGGATAAGATCGACCAGAAATGTCTGAATGATTATATTGGCAGACGTGAGACAAACCGCTTTATGAACGTGGAGACATTACAGTATCTGAGAGATGGCTGGATTGATGCGCTGGTCATTCCACAGGATGATTCCGCAGCATATGGTTACGCTGCCATGGATCAGTCGAGTATCCGTGAAAAAGTAAGGGAATATGATATGGTAGACAAGGTGTTGGTTTATCCGGGTGCGGATGAAGTAGAACTGACACTGGTTTCCCGTATGATCAATGTGATGCATGGGAAATGTCCAAAAGTGTATGTCAAATATGCAGTAGAAAAGGCAAGGGATATTGTGCCGCTGTATGAGGGGCTGCCACTCGCAGAAACACTCAAATATCATATTTTGTCAGCGGGATGTCAGCAGACGGAAAGTTATGAGCAGGCAGATTTTATTCTTGCAGTAACAGCTCCGGGCGAACAGATGCAGGAAGCGGCAGGACAGCTCATAAATCATAAAAAATGGTATGAACAGCGTAATTTACCGGAAATGATTGAGTTTTTGAAGGAACGAATCAAGGAACATAAGATTGTATCCATTGCAGATAATGCATATGCCAATGGCGGGGATATTATGTTTATTCATTTGTTGGATAAGAATCAGCTGTTAATGCAGGTTGGTGGGTATGCAGGATGGAATACTTCGGCAAATACCATTGGCACAGCCATTGCAGAGGCGGTTGATATGCTTTACAACGGAAAAAGTAAACAACATGACAATTTCCTTGTGGAGCGCTATTTGGAGGATGGCGGTTACTGCAGTGTCGTGAGGGGGCATGTAACGGAACAGCTTCCTTCGGGTATGAATTATTTTGATGTAAAGGAGACGCAGGGGATTGTCAGTGATCAGGTAAAACAGGAATTGCAGACTTTTGCACAAAAAACATTGCCATCCATTGCGGACCGGCTGATAATCACCAAAGCAGCAATGCCGTGGAAGAGGATGTTTGAAGTAGACCTGGAGGTGAAATACTGTCATGAAAAGATGGTATAAAGGAAACCTGCATAGCCATACAACCAACTCCGATGGTGTCTGGACACCGGAACAGTCGGCAAAAAATTATCGGGATGCAGGATATTCTTTTTTGTGTTTCAGTGATCATGATCTTTATACGGATTACCGTCGGGAGCTGGGGGAAAAGAATTTTCTTATTCTTCCGGGGGTGGAGGCTACTGCAGTATTGTTTGATGATGAGGGAAATACGGTCAGACTGCATCATATGAATGGAATTCTCGGAACAGAGAGCATGCAAAAAGGTGCATTGGAAAGTACCTTTTCACATATGGAAAAAGTAGAGCCTGATATTTATTACGGGACGGACTGGGATGGAAATAAAACAGGGAAAAAACTTGCAGAGAGATTAAAGAATCATGGTTGTATCGTGACTTATAATCACCCAATCTGGTCACGTGTAAGGCCGGAAGATTTTATCAATATTCCGGATATCAATATGTTGGAGATTTTTAATTATAACACCGTTAATGAGTGTGGTACGGGGTATGATGTGACCTATTGGGATCTGATGCTTCGCAGTGGCAGGCATATCAATGCGGATGCGACAGATGATAATCATAATGGAGGAAGTTTTCCGGATTCTTTTGGAGGATATATTGTTGTGCAGGCGGAAGAACTTTCCCATGAAGCAATCTGCCAGGCAATTTTGAATGGGGAATATTATTCTTCTTCAGGACCGGAAATATATGACTGGAAGGTGGAAAATAACCAGTTTGTCGTTAATTGCAGTGCAGTAGAACGCATCAATATGATTGTTGGCGGACCAGTAGCTTTGGGTGTGACCCGGTTGGCGGAACATGGAGTCCCTCTGACAGAAGCATTTTATCCGTTAACAGGAAAAGAAACATATATTCGTGCAGAATGTATAGATGAACATGGGCACACGGCATGGACAAATCCTATCTGGTTGTCAGAATTTGCAAAAAGGAGGAAATAAGAGATGAATGTATTTGATAAAATAAAAGGCGGTTTGATCGTCTCCTGTCAGGCATTGGAGACCGAGCCTCTTTACAGTTCAAAAATTATGGCGAGGATGGCATTTGCAGCAAAAGAAGGCGGTGCCGTTGGAATTCGCGCAAATACACCGGAAGACATTATTGCAATTAAAAAGGAAGTGGATCTTCCAGTGATCGGTTTATATAAAGTAGACTATGATAATTCGGAAATTTATATCACACCAACCATGAAAGAAATTGATGCTATCATGACAGCCGCACCGGATATTATTGCATTGGATGCAACAAACCGAAAAAGACCGGATGGAAGCACCATAGAAACATTTTTCCCGGAAGTGCGTAAAAAGTACCCGGATATGATCTTTATGGCAGATTGTGCGTCTTATGAAGATGGCATGCGTGCACAGAAACTTGGGTTTGACATTGTTGGAACCACACTTTGTGGTTATACGCCGGATACCAAAGGTACAGAAATTCCGTGCTTTCCAATGTTAGAAAAGCTGGCACAGGATTTGACAATTCCGCTGATTGCAGAGGGTGGAATCTGGGAGCCGCAGCAGTTACAGAAAGCATTTGCGTGTGGTGCATATGCGGCAGTGATTGGTACCGCAATCACAAGACCACGGGAAATTACAAAAAGATTTGTAAATGCAATTACAAAATAAAAGCGATTCACGAATACGAAAAGGAAGCCTGTTTAAAATCGGCTTCCTTTTTTGGTAAAACGGTGCGCAGATTTTATAGGATATACTATTTTCTTGACTAATATTACTGGGAAATGTAAAATATGAAGTAAAATACCACGTTGATTTTTACAGAGCGGAAAATGTCGACAAATACAGAAAATGCCCGGCAGCTTCCGACTGCCGGGCGTTTTTAAAAAGCAGGTAACCAGGAGAATTTGAAATTGCATGACAAATCGTTAAAGGAGTTATGTGAGCAGTTATCCATATCGATTGCTACCGGTCGTAACTGGGTAAAACTTGGAAAGATAACTCCACAATATATAAAAAACGGGGTGCCCTATTTTGATAAAAAGCATATTGCAATCATAGAAAATGAAATCCGGTCAGGAAAAAATGTGGCATTAAAAAGCCGCAGAAATAAAAAATATGTTTCCGGAAATGCGTTCTATCGTTCTTATGTTTCCCAAAACTGCAAGAACCTTACCGTTTGGCAGAAACTGCTCTCCGAGATAACATGGGAACAAATTCTGCTGACCACGGATGTGATATCCTATTTTGTGGCAGACTGTGCGTTGCAGTTATTCGGGCAGAAACCATTGTTTTTCCAATATCTGCAGGGAAAAATTTCTATAGGGAAATATGACATCTTACTGGATGCATTGATTGGTGACAGACAAAGGGCAATGGATTTCTGTCAGAAATATCCGGCATTTTTTGCACATGAATACATCTGGGAGCCGGGAGAAGACATTCTGGGACTTATATATCTTTCCTGTAAAAATATGGGAAGCCGGAAAGCGCATGGTTCATACTATACACCCACAAAAGTTGTAAAAAAACTGATTTCCCATCTGGATATCGAACATATGGGAAAAGTGTTAGATCCGTGTTGCGGCACCGGAAATTTTTTACTTCAGCTGCCGGAAAGTGTGGATCTGGCAGATATTTATGGCACGGATACCGATGCGGTGAGTGTTTGTATCGCACGACTCAATATGGCTCTGAAATATCCGGACGCGGATGTTGAGGAGATCTGCGGGCATATTACCGAGAAGAATTTCCTCACAGAATATGGCAGAACGGGATTTGATACCATCATTGGAAATCCACCGTGGGGCTATGCTTTTTCCAATGAAGACAAAGCAGTGTTAAAGACCAGATATGCCACGGCTTCCGGAAGAAATACCGAGTCCTATGATGTTTTTATCGAACGGGCACTGGAGATTCTTGTTCCGGATGGAACGCTGGCTTTTGTGCTGCCGGAAGCGGTCTTAAATGTAAAGGCACATATGCGTATCCGCACAATTCTGCTTCAGAGAAGTTCTGTAAAATCCCTTACGTTTCTGGGAGATATGTTTGACGGGGTACAGTGTCCCTGCATCCTGTTGCAGCTTATTGCGACCGGAAAGCCTTTGTCAACGGTGGGGATGCGGATAGAAGACCGGACACGTACATATACCATTGCTATGGAGCGGACGGTAGTGCCGGAAAATTTCAGTTTTCGGATGACAGATGAAGAGTATCGTGTGCTGGAGAAAATAAAAAATTCCATTCCCGTCTGTTATCTGGCCGATCATGCAGATTTTGCACTTGGCATTGTTACCGGAAACAACAAAAAGTTTCTCTCCGCAGAGAAAACGGAACATTCGGAGATGGTACTGAAAGGTACAGATATTTGCAAATACCACATAAATCCGGCAAAACAGTATCTGCGGTTTGAACTGGAACAGTTTCAGCAGGTTGCACCTCTGGAGATATACCGGGCACCGGAAAAACTGTTGTACCGTTTTATCAGCAATCAGCTGGTGGTGGCTTATGATGACCGGCAGATGCTTTCTTTGAATAGCTGCAACATTGTGATCCCAAAGATCGAGGGAATGCAGATCAAATATATTCTGGCAATTTTAAATTCCAGTGTTTCTCAGTTTGTTTATCAGAAGGAATTCCATTCCATAAAAGTATTGCGGGCGCATATGGAGCATATTCCGATTCCGCGTGTTGGGAAAGCGATACAGAATGAAATTATAGCGATGACCGAGCCGCTGATTCATGGAATGGGAAAAGAGGAAGCAGAGACTTGCCAGAAACGGCTGGATTGCAGAATCATGGATTTGTTCCGGTTATCCGCGGAGGAACAGTGGATCATCCGGCATGCTTTACATTAAGCTATAAAGGACAGAAATGTATAAAAAGACAAAAATAAAGACGCTAAACCGAAATAAAGACAAATTAAAGGCATTAAACTATAAAATTGAAGCATAAACGACATTGCAAAATTACTGCTGATTTATCAGACGATTTAATAATGAAAGCAGCTGTTTTTTGTCTTCAGTGTAAATTAACAGACCATTACAGGTGCGAACGATGGTAAGAATCTGCCCGGCAAAGAGATCACTCTGTTCGAATGTATGCAGCAGAAGTTCCTGCATATGGGAGGGTACGGACAGGAAAACGGTCTCTACCTGTTCCATTGGATGGAGGGAGACATTTGCATCTGCAAATAATTTCCCAAGGCATTGTTCCTGTTCCACCTGTGCAGCTGTCTTGTCCACAATAAAAAATCCATTGGCATCCTTTGGCATATGCAAAGACTGGACGGCGCGCTGCACCTGTTTGGTCAGGGCATCCGATGCCGGATACAGAGATTCAAAATAACTCATAAAATCGGCAGCTTTTCGAAAGTGCCGGTTTTTTCCGTTTTGGGTAAGTTCGGTCATGAGAATCCGGCGAATGATGCTTTCGCATGTCTCGCGGGAAGGATTTTTTCGCAGCTGGTTTTTCTGATTCAAAATGGGATCTCCTTTGTTACAGTTTCAGATTATCTTTACTATATACTATTTTCTTGACGAATTCCACAGGAAAAGGTAGAATACGAAGTGAAATACCACGTTAATTTTTATGGAGCGGAAAATGTCGACAAATACGAAAAAGAGTAAATCATCAGAAGAAACATTGGAAAAACTGCGCGCTTTCATTAATGAAAAAGGCGGCATCGTAAAAAAGGAAGAATTTGCGGCACTTGATGTGGATTACCGCAAGATTCTGGAATTTGTGGAAGCCGGGACACTGGTGCGGATAAAAAACGGTTATTATACCGACCGGATCGACCGCTTTTCCGAGGAAGAACTGATCGCACGGCTGTTTCCGGATGCGCGTCTGTGCATGGAAAGTGCGCTCTATGCGTATGGATATATCCGGGAAAAGCCTTACGGATGGCACTTAGCGGTGGATAAAAATACATCCAAGTCGCGGTTTAAGATGGATTATCCGAAAGTAATCCCATACTATACAGAGCCGGAAGCTTTGGAACTTGGTTCCACAACGATTGAACAGAATGGACTGACGTTTCAGATTTATGATAAGGAACGGATGATCTGTGACTGCCTGAAATATGAGGCAAAGCTTGACCGGGCGATTTTCCGGGAGGCGGTCCAGTCCTATATCCGGGACAATGATAAAGACATTTCCATGCTGATGGAATATGCCAGAGCGCGAAAAGTAACAGGAAAGGTACAGAGTCTGATCGGAGTGTGGCTGTAATGAAAGTCGGTGTATGTGAGGCAACAGAACTGAAAAAGAGAAGCGAAATGCTCTCCATTCCATTTGCGGATCTCCTGTGGGGATATGCGGTGGAAGATCTGATGCTGCGTGTCAGTACGTCTGCATACCGTGAATTTTTATGGCTGATGAGCCTGCCGCTTCTGGGAGAAGAAGCATACCGGCAGCGCGCCAAGAAGCGCATCCGCTTTTTTTATAAGGGAAGTGAGGAAGAACTCACGCCGGACAAACTGCAGCCCGGTCAGCGATTATCCATCGCAATGGGCGAACATATCAAAACAACACTGTTTGCAAAAGAAAATGCACAGAAAATCCATTGGGAAGGTACGGTGACGGCATTGAGCGGCGGAATCCGGCTTAGCATGACCGCCGGGTATTTTGATATGAAAGTTCCGCTAAATATTGAGATCTACAGTTTTGGTGCGGTCAGCCAGATTCCGGGAACCAGGGAAGAAGAACTGATTGCAGTGGGCGGAGGCAGAACAATTTCCTATCTGGTGTATTCGCCGGAGAGTGAACTGAGCTATGATCTGTTTGCGATCATGGACAAGCTGGAACTGATCGGCAGCATGGGAAGTTATTATGATGCATACCGGCTGCTCCGGACACAGCCGCTCAGCGGGCGTTATGTGCTGGAGGAACTGACGGTGCTTACCGCTGCATCTCCGAAGATGCGAAAAGAGCAGAGATTAAAGCAGCTGGACGAATACCGGGCTTACACATATATGCGCAAGCGCTGGGAAAAGTATCTGCGTAACCATGGGCTGGCAGAGGTTCCCTGGGAAGACGCAATCAATCTGATTCTGGTGTTTGTGTCCCCGATCTGGGAGAGTCTTTGCCGCAATGAGATCTTTTTTGATGACTGGATGCCGGAACTTGGCCGGTTCTTGGGATAGGGAGGAAATATGCTGGAACAAAAACTAAATGAACTGGAACAATCGGACATCTATCCGTTTCATATGCCAGGGCATAAACGTGCATTCCTGCCTTTTGCCAATCCCTATGCCATTGACATTACGGAAATTGAGGGATTTGACAATCTTCACCATGCAACCGGAATCCTGCAGGAGGCGCAGCAGAAAGCGGCAGATCTGTATGGTGCACAAAAAACGTATTATCTGGTAAACGGAAGCACCTGCGGACTTCTTGCGGCAATCAGCGCAGCAGTTCCGAGGGGTGGAAAAATCCTTGTGGCAAGAAACTGTCACAAAGCGGTGTATCACGCGATGTATCTGCGGCAGCTGGTTCCTGTTTATATCTATCCGGAAGATACCGCCTGCGGCATCCAGGGGCAGGTAACACCACAGATGGTGCGAAAGCAGCTGGAACAGACACCGGATATCCGGGCCGTCGTCATTACTTCCCCGACATATGACGGGGTCGTATCGGATATCCAAAGCATTGCGGACATCGTGCATGCATATGGGATTCCACTGATTGTGGATGAAGCGCATGGAGCGCATTTCGGGTTTTCCCCGGAGTTTCCGGAAAATGCCACAAGGCTTGGTGCGGATGCCGTGATTATGAGTGTACACAAAACACTTCCCGCATTTACACAGACCGCATTGCTGCATCTGTGTTCCGACCGGATTGCGGAGAAAAAGGTCGCACAATTTCTGGGGATTTATGAGACAAGTTCTCCGTCATACCTTCTGATGGCGGGGATTGAAAAAAGTCTGCAGATCATAGAAAAAGACCGGGAAATGCTGTTTGCTGCATACAGCAGAAGGCTTGCAGAGTTTCGGGATAAGACCAAAAATCTGAAAACACTGCAGGTATTACAGCCATCCGATTTTTCAAAACAGGAGGCGTTCTCATTTGATCCGGGAAAACTTCTGATTCTGACCGGAAACAGCATGAGCGGACAGGCTCTTCAGGAGATATTGCTGCAGGAATATGGTCTGCAGATGGAGATGGCAAGCGGAAACTATGTAGTTGCCATGACTTCCATTATGGATACGGACGAAGGGTTTGCGCGGCTTTCGGATGCACTGGAATGTATTGACGGAACGGTCCGTAAGAAGGAAGAGACCGGAGTGATTTCACCGCGGGAGATCTATCGGGAACAAAAAACCGTCATGACGATAGATCAGGCACTGGACGCAGAACAAAAAACGGTTCGGCTGGAGGAAGCCACAGGAGAGGTGAGCGGGGATTATGTGTATCTGTATCCACCCGGAATTCCGATTCTTGTGCCTGGCGAAGCGATTGACGTGCAGACCGCAGAAACGATCCGGCATTGTATCCGGCTGGGCCTGGAGGTAGAGGGACTGCCGGATTTGACGTGTATAAACGTTGTGAAATGACGGCAAATATATTATACTAGAGGAAAGAGATCAATGGGCAAAATTTATTGTGTCATGGGAAAGAGTTCTTCCGGAAAAGACAGTATCTACAGCCGGATTATGCAGCAGGGGGAGCCTGCACTTTTACGCATTGTACCGTATACCACCCGGCCTCGCCGAGAGGGAGAGACGGATGGCAGGGAATATGTATTTACAGATGAGACACATGTACAGCAGCTGGAAAGCGCAGGCAAGGTGATCGAGCTGCGGGCCTATCACACGGTCTATGGGATCTGGAAATATTTTACGGTAGATGATGGAAGAATTGACCTGTCAGCGCACAGTTATCTGTATATTGTGACACTGGAAGGGTATCAGAAAATACAAAGATACTTTGGAAACTCGCGGGTGGTGCCGATTTATATAGAAGTGGAGGATGGCGAGCGGCTGCTTCGGGCGATTGCCAGGGAGCGGCAGCAGAAAACTCCGCAGTATGAGGAAATGTGCCGGAGATTTCTTGCGGATGCAGCCGATTTTTCCGAGGAAAAACTGACAGAGGCAGGCATCACACGACGGTTTATAAATAAGGATATGGAAGGAACCATCCGGGAGATCACGGAATATATCCGGCGGGATATGTCCGGGATGGAGAAACAGGATAAGAGGATTTCTATATGGCGATAAAAGTAAACGATATATCCGCGGTCAATCAGGTACCGGAGGCCACAAAAACAGTAGAAGGCGACGGCTCGTTCAAGTTTACACTTGCAAGTGCGATCACAGATGCGGATCTGCAGGCAAAAGTGGATGAACTGCTCAGTGATATTACGGCGCAGGGAAACCGTCTTGCGGAGCACATGGACATCCGGGATATGAAAAAGTACCGTGGACTGATCAAAGACTTTCTGAATGAAGTAGTTTACCGTTCCCACCGGTTTTCAAGGGAAAATTTTCTTGACCGCAGGGGACGCCACCGGGTATATGGCATTATCCGCCTGATCGATAAGAATCTGGATGAACTGGCAGGCGAACTGGTGGCAGACGAAAAGGATCATATTTCGATTCTGGATCGTATTGGGGAAATTAAAGGACTTTTGCTTGATATTTTGACCTAGACAGATACAAGGAGGGGATGGCTATGGCAGGATTTTCAGACATCATTGGACATGAACAGATCATCGGGCATTTGAAGAATGCAATTGCCCTCGACAAAGTCAGCCATGCATATATTTTTAACGGACCAAAGCTTTCCGGAAAAATGATGCTTGCAGAGGCTTTTGCCATGGCACTGCAATGTGAGGGAGAAGGGACAAGACCATGCCTTTTATGCCGCTCCTGCAAACAGGCGGTGGATCATAATCAGCCCGATATCATCTATGTATCCCACGAAAAGCCGAATACCATCGGGGTGGACGATATCCGTACCCAGATCAATAACGATATTGTGATAAAACCATACAGCAGTCGCTACAAAGTGTATATTGTGGATGAGGCGGAAAAAATGAACCAGCAGGCACAGAATGCATTGCTGAAAACAATCGAGGAACCGCCGGCATATGCTGTCATCCTGCTTCTGACCACAAATGCGGACAGTTTTCTGCCAACGATTTTATCGCGCTGCATTACACTGAATCTCAAAGTGGTAAAAGAGGATGTGATCAAAGCTTACCTGATGAAAACGTATCACATTCCGGATTACCAGGCAGATGTCTGTGCCGCATTTTCCCAGGGAAATGTAGGGAAAGCCATTCAGCTGGCATCTTCCGAAGAATTTGGGGAACTGAAAGCATCGGTGCTGCAGCTGATGAAGCGTCTGGAAGATATTGATCTGTATGAAATGACAGCAGCAGTAAAGCAGATTGCAGAGTATAAGCTGACAGTCAATGATTATTTTGACCTCATGATGATCTGGTTCCGCGATGTACTTTACATGAAAGCAACCAATGATGTAAACGGACTCATTTTTAAGGATGAGGTTTATGACATAAAAAAACAGGCAGCAAAGCGGTCGTATCAGGGAATTGAGACGATCATCCGTGCACTTGAGACAGCGAAAGTCCGGATTTCGGCAAATGTAAATTTCGATCTTGTGATTGAGCTGCTGTTACTGACAATTAAGGAGAATTAATATGATAAAAGTGGTAGGAATCCGTTTTCAGCGTGCGGGAAAGATTTATTATTTTGACCCGCTGGATTATGATCTGGAGACGGCGATGCACGTCATTGTGGAGACGGCACGTGGCATAGAGATGGGAACAGTGCTGATCCCACCCAAAGAGGTGGATGACGATAAGGTTGTCCAGCCTTTGAAACCGGTGATCCGTATTGCGACAGACGATGACGAAAAAGTTATAGAAAAAAATAAAGAAAAAGAAGCGGAAGCCTACGTGATCTGCAAGGAAAAAATTGCAAAGCACGGGCTGGATATGAAACTGGTTGCAGCGGAATATACATTTGACAACAATAAGCTTTTGTTCTACTTTACGGCAGACGGACGAATTGATTTCCGTGAGCTGGTCAAGGATCTGGCTTCGGTGTTCCGCACCCGTATCGAATTGCGGCAGATTGGTGTGCGCGATGAGACAAAGATGCTTGGCGGTATCGGAATCTGTGGGAGGGAACTGTGCTGCAGATCTTATCTGACCGATTTTGTACCGGTATCCATCAAGATGGCAAAGGAACAGAATCTGTCCTTAAATCCGACAAAAATTTCGGGTGTATGCGGCAGACTCATGTGTTGTCTGAAGAACGAGCAGGAAACATACGAATACTTAAACAGCCGTCTGCCGTCGGTGGGAGATTCGGTAATCACACCGACCGGAATGCATGGAGAAGTGTCCGGTGTTAATGTACTGCGTCAGCTGGTTAAGGTTGTTGTGGATAACGGAGAAGAAAAAGAACTGCAGGAATATGCAGTAGATGATCTGAAGTTTACACCGCGGCGCCGCAGGGATGTCCGTGTAACGGATGAGGAAATGAAAGAGCTGGAAGGGCTTGAGGATAACGGAAGCACGGAGGAAGAAAACGAACGTCCGCAGCGGGAGAACCGCAGGGAAAACAACCGTGGCAAATACCGCAGAGAGCAAAACGATGCGTCACCGGAGACGGATGTCGGAAGCGAAAGCCGTGAGAATCGTGAGAAAAACGATAGCGGCGAGAAACGCGAGTATCGTGACCGCAGTAACTATCGCGGCAGAAAGCGCGAATACCGCGACCGGAATGACAACGGTGAGAAACGCGAGTACCGGGAACGCAGCAATTACCGTGGCAGAAACTATAATCGTGACCGCGGAGAGAATGCCGACCGCGAAAATAGTGGCGAGGGAGGAGAAAAACGTGAATACCGCGGAGAGCGGAATTTCCGGCGCCATCGAAACTACGACAGAAAGAATTATCAGGGTGGAAACAACGAACGTGGAGAACAAAAACGGGGTGACAATCCACAGTCATGAACGACTGGATGAACTTCATAGAAACGGCTACTGGATCATTCAGGATCCGGGACGGTTCTGTTTTGGCATGGATGCAGTGCTGCTGTCCGGCTTTGCGAAAGTAAAGCCCGGGGAACGGGCACTGGATCTGGGTACCGGAACCGGGATCATACCAATTCTGCTGGAGGCAAAGACCAAAGGGGAACATTTTACCGGGCTGGAAATTCAGCCGGAGAGTGCAGATATGGCGGCGCGAAGCGTCGCCTACAATCATCTGGAAGAGAAAATTACGATTGTGACCGGAGATATCAAGGAGGCTTCTGCGCGTTTCGGAGCCGGATCGTTTGAAGTAATCACAACGAATCCGCCGTATATGATCGGGCAGCATGGAATCCAGAATGACGCCAATGCCAAGACGATTGCAAGGCATGAGGTTCTCTGTGATCTGGATGATATCCTGCGTGAAAGCGCAAAGATGTTAAAGCAGGGCGGACGTTTTTACATGGTACACAGGCCCTTCCGCCTTGCGGAAATTTTCAGTAAGATGGTGGCATATCATATCGAGCCGAAGCGCATGCGGCTGGTCTATCCGTTTGTGGATAAGGAGCCGAATATGGTGCTGATAGAGGGGCTGCGGGGCGGCAAATCCCGTCTGACGGTGGAAAAACCACTCATTGTATACAAAGAGCCGGGGGTATATATGCCGGAGATTTATGATATTTACGGATATTAGGAAGGAGTGCGTGGTATGGGAATTTATCTGAATCCATCTGCGGATGGATTTGCATCCATTATGAAAACCGGAGATTATGTGGATAAAACCGGATTGATTACCTATATGAATGCGGTATTAAACTCTTCCAGAAATATGCTGTGTTCAAGCAGACCACGAAGATTTGGAAAATCTTATGCTGCACAGATGCTTTCCGCATTTTATTCTAAGGGAGCAGATGCGGGGGAACTGTTTGCACATTTGCGCGTAGCCAATCCGCCGGAGGAGACAAAAGAGAAAGAGAAAGAGTGGTACAATAAATATCGTAATAATTGTGACGTCCTGTTTTGGGATATGGCGTGGTTTATTTCCAATGCACAGAATATAGAGGATACAATTTTGAATCTGCAGCGTGACATTGGAAAGGAATTACGGGAAGCCTTTCCGGATTGTGTGACAGAGGAAGTCGTTTCTTTGCCGGAAATATTACTTACAATCAGTGTAAAAACCGGGCATAAATTTTTGATTATTATTGACGAGTGGGATGCGTTGTTCCGTGAAGCGCCGGAAAATACAGAACTGCAAAAGACATATATTCAGTTGTTGCGCGCATTGTTCAAGGGAATTCAGGTTTCCCGTTTTTTGTGTGGAGCTTATATGACGGGAATTTTACCGATCAAAAAATATGGAACGCAGTCGGCCCTTACCGATTTTACCGAATTTACGATGCTTGAGCCGGGACCGCTGGCACCCTATGTTGGTTTTACAGAGGATGAGGTAAAAAAGCTGTGTACCGGTCATCACATGGATTATGAGGAAATGCGCAGATGGTACGATGGGTATTATTTTGATGAGATCGGGCATGTGTATAATCCAAATTCGGTGATAAAGGCAGTTTTTTGCGGAAAATACAGTAATTACTGGACACAGACAGAAACTTATGAATCACTGCGAATTTATATAGATTTAAATTTTGATGGTCTGAAGGAATGTCTGGTCGATATGCTTGGAGGAAAGCGTTGCCGGGTCGATATCGGGTCTTTTCAGAATGACATGACTTCCATGAAAAGCCGGGATGATGTACTTACTTTACTGGTGCATCTGGGATATCTGGGATATGATGCAGACAATAAAGAGGTGTATATTCCAAACGAAGAAATCAGGGAAGAGTTTATTCGTGCAATTAAAAACGGCAGACGACAGGAACTGGTAAAAGCAATTCAGCTGTCAGATCGTTTGTTGAAGGCAACGATAAACCTGCATTACTGATCGAGTTGAAATGGGACAAATCTGCAGAAAAAGCGATTACACAGATCAAAGAAAAGAATTATACGCAGTTGGTGAAAAAATTGGGATATGATGGGGAGGTTCTTCTGGTTGGAATCAATTATAGCACCAAAACAAAGAAACATTCCTGTGTGATTAAAAATTTTAGATAATTATGTAGAGAAACCGTGGTGCATATCAGGATGCATCACGGTTTTCTTTTTACTGTAAAGTCCCATTTTTGGTACAGGAAATGGAAACAGTACGAGAAAGTGTGTTTGTTTCCATGCCTAAAATGTTATATTGATGTCCGGTTGCAGAAGCATATCCGGTATTCCCGGATTTCCAACTCGATTTATTGGTAACTTTCCATGCCGAAGAATTACTTTCTGCGGTAACATTAGTGCTTGTGCAGGAAGAAGTGCTTCCGTTATAGGTAAAAGAAGCATGTACCGTCACATACCATAAAGTAGTGCCGGAAGCGTTTTCATAACGCACGGTTTTGCTTCCGCTTTTGGCCTGGGTAGCTGAAAAAGGCTGAATTCCAGAACCTGACGTTTCAACAAGTTCCGTCACACAGTAGAGATCATCGGAAATAGCCTCTTTTGTAATCGTGACGGTTTGTGCCTGAAGAGACTGACTGGGTATTGCGGCACATATAAGTGCGGAAGAACGTAATAAAGAGATGAAGAATTTAACTGGTTTTTCATTGGGTATCATCCTCCTTTAAAATAATGATTTCTCGGTGAATAAAAGCATTTTTCTCTTCTTGGGCTAAATGATTGAGAGTATAAAAGAAAATGCCAGTACACCCCAAGACAATCAAAATTACAATGGTACAGGTTATTTTGACATTTCGTGAAAAGCGCAGGCTTCTTTTTTGCTTATCAATTGATTGCTCCGAAAAATAATCGTTTACCAGTTCCTGTGGATCTCCAAACTGTGAGACAAGCTGTTCATAATCGAGAGAATCCTGTTGCGCTGCATAAGAAATGACAGCGTCTTTCAAATCAGAAATAAATCTTGTGTCTGCGGCATGGTAGTGCTTAAACTGTTTCTGCACAGCATTTATATATTCATCCGTAATTTTATCCTTGGTCATTGTATCCCCCTTTTTTCTATTGTGTAACCGTATATTTCAATACCTGTTGGATCGCATTGGCAGTCGCGTAATAATCCTCCAAAAGTTGTTGCAGATGCGTGCGGCCACTGTCTTCCAGATGATAATAAACATTCACCTGACGGCGTCCCACCTGTTTTTTGTAGTCTGAAATATATCCGGCATCTATTAATTTGTAGAGGGCGGGATACAAAGAACCAACTGGAATATTCAGGTATCCATCGGTCTGTTCCCGGATCAGGGTGGATATTTCATAACCATAATAGTCCTGCTGGCTAAGCAGATGCAAAATTAACAATTCGACGGAACCGCGCCGGAAGTTACTTTTGTTGTTCATAGGCTTCTCCTTATCTAATTAGATAAACGTATTATAAAACAAACAAGATAATAAAACAATGTATAGAAAAACTAAAATATAGTTGACATAGATAATTGAATATGCTAACGTGAAAACATAACAAGCAATGATGATATCTTGGAGGATGAATGGAAGAATATAGTGTAGTTAGATATTTTTTCTTATGTACCAAAGCAGGAAATTGATTTGGTACAGTTGGAAACCATATTTGTTAATGAAATTAACAATGTAAATGCAGCGGCAAATGGTTATTACGTCGAAAAATATAAACAAATCCATGAGTTAGAGAAAAATATAAAAATAGCGGTTGAAGATTTACAGAATGAAGGAAAGAAGATTGCATTTATTAAGAAAGGGCGAAAGATAATAGCTGTGGTAGGATATAAGGTAACATAAGCTATATTGTATAGGAAACAGATATGAAAAAGTTTTTTCTGATTTTTATAATAATTTTTAGCCTGATAGGATTTGTTGGGTGTACTCAAAAAGATGATACAAAATCGCAATTTATTAAAGATTTTGATATAGATATTGAGGAAAAAGATATTGAACTTAAAGAAGAGTTTAATGATTATGGAGGTTTTCCATATGAGGGAATGGCTCTTTATAAGATAACTCTGGATGAGGATGCTGCTGAAGAATTTGCGAAGTGGGAGAGTTTACCGCTTTCGAAAAAGGCTGGGGATTTTTTGACAAGTGTTTCTACTTATATTGAACTTCCAACAATTGAAGATGGTTATTGGAAACTTGTTGATCGGAATCCAGGAACAAAAATGTACACGAATGTTTCCTTTTGTGTATATGATGCAGAAAATAAAATTGCATATTTAATAACAATGGATAGTTAGAGTATTTGAAGGGATAAATAATGTTAAAGAAAATATTACCGGTAATTATTATAACGGTCTGTTTATTATTTGCGGGTTGCAAAGCTCCTGCAGATCAAGAACAGAAAAGTAATACAGAAACAGCTGTCTTATCTACGGAAACACAGGAAGAGGATTGGAAACAGGTTCATTCTACACAAAAGGATCTGGAAAAACTTCCACAGAAGATACAGAAAATTTTTTCAGATAATCAAACATTCTTTGATGTGGAAAAAGGAAAAGAATATGATAAGAATTCTTTTATAAAAACATTGACAAAAGAAGGTTATCGGCCTCAGTGGGCAGAATTTCTGGTGGCAGACTGGGATAATGATGGAGAATATGAATTAGCTGTTTATATAAATAACAGTCCAGATTATAATGACTGCAGAATTTTCGATGCGTCAAATAAGAAAGTGTATGCGCATGCTTTTACGGCCCGTGCAATTGAGGGAATCAGTGATATGGGAATTATCAGAGGTTCAAGCGGTGCAGCTGATACAGACTATGACAGATTGTTTCTGGATGGAAAAGAACAAAAATTTTATGATTATAAAGGGAAAAAGGTATATCTATCGGTAGAATATGCATGGAGCCATGATTCCATTGTCTCGGGGATATGAAATAAGAGCCGGGGGGTATATGTGCCGGATATTTATAATATTTACAGGTATGAAAAACCGTGGTGCATATCAGGATGCATCACGGTTTTTTGTTGGCAGGAGAACGTAATAAAGAGATGAAGAATTTAACTGGTTTTTCATTGGGTATCATCCTCCTTTAAAATAATGATTTCTCGGTGAATAAAAGCATTTTTCTCTTCTTGGGCTAAATGATTGAGAGTATAAAAGAAAATGCCAGTACACCCCAAGACAATCAAAATTACAATGGTACAGGTTATTTTGACATTTCGTGAAAAGCGCAGGCTTCTTTTTTGCTTATCAATTGATTGCTCCGAAAAATAATCGTTTACCAGTTCCTGTGGATCTCCAAACTGTGAGACAAGCTGTTCATAATCGAGAGAATCCTGTTGCGCTGCATAAGAAATGACAGCGTCTTTCAAATCAGAAATAAATCTTGTGTCTGCGGCATGGTAGTGCTTAAACTGTTTCTGCACAGCATTTATATATTCATCCGTAATTTTATCCTTGGTCATTGTATCCCCCTTTTTTCTATTGTGTAACCGTATATTTCAATACCTGTTGGATCGCATTGGCAGTCGCGTAATAATCCTCCAAAAGTTGTTGCAGATGCGTGCGGCCACTGTCTTCCAGATGATAATAAACATTCACCTGACGGCGTCCCACCTGTTTTTTGTAGTCTGAAATATATCCGGCATCTATTAATTTGTAGAGGGCGGGATACAAAGAACCAACTGGAATATTCAGGTATCCATCGGTCTGTTCCCGGATCAGGGTGGATATTTCATAACCATAATAGTCCTGCTGGCTAAGCAGATGCAAAATTAACAATTCGACGGAACCGCGCCGGAAGTTACTTTTGTTGTTCATAGGCTTCTCCTTATTTTGAGTGTATTGTAAATTAAATAAGATAATAAGTCAATATATAGAAAAACTAAAATCTAGTTGACATACACAATCGAATATGCTAACGTGAAAATGTAACAAGTAATTCAACATTCAAACACAGGAGGGTAAATATGGTAAAAACAAAAAACTTCAAAAAAAATCTTGGAAAAGGGTTATTGGCAGGCGCATTGGCACTTAGTCTTGCAGTTCCGACATTTGCAGCGGTTGATACGGAAGTATTCGCGTAGTAGGAACTTATCATTATAATCATCATGTTAATTAAATTGATGTTTAATTCGATCCATGCTGGTTAATGTCGGCATGGAAGGGAGGGATTTTATTTGGGAAAACATAATTCGACAGGCACCATGATATTAATAAATATAAGAAGAGGATTATGCAATAAAAGGTTTTGGATTGTTGTTGGGGTTACAACAATTATTTATGCCGTTATTATTGTGCTGGAATGCTGGTTCCCGGTGCAGAAATATTATAGGGGGTATAACACCCCGGATTGGTATTTAGACGGACTGGCAGCCCTTGGAAGTAGTAAGGTTAATAAAATTTTGCAATTGGAATTGTTCCATAATTTATTCCCATTTGTGGGGGCTCTTGCATTTGCTTATGTGATTTTGGATGATCGCAGACACACATACTATTATCAAATTATTCAAAAAAAAGGATTGTCAAATTATTTTTGGAGTGATTTTCTGACGAGCGGATTAATGGGGGGAATCCTTGCTGTTATTTTACTGCTTGCATTAATTTTTGTTGCAAAAACAGGAATAGATTATAATCCGTTTATTAAGGACGCTGTGCATGCATATCAGGAAATGTTTAAGGATGCTATATGTGGAAAAGTATATTGGGGAGATAAAATGATTGGGGAATGTAATAATTATCTTATATGGTGGTCATTAGGCTGTATTGGCTTTTTTCTTGCAGGGTTCTGGTTTGGACTGATTTCTGCACTGGTTGCTTTTTTATCGGATAATAAAGTATTTGTATATGCGATGCCGATTATTGTAACCATGATTATAGATAAATGGGCATATATTTTTACAATTATTTTTAAAAACAACGAAACGATATGCAATTTATTATATTCTATCCAGATACGACCGAATTATTCATTGTTTGGAGACCTCAATCATCTGGTCGTGCTTGCGCTTTTTTGCATTTTAACACTGGGCATAGGATTTGGCATGCAGAAAAAGATAACGTTGCGTTATTTGGAAGAGGGGGCGGCATAGGCATGAAAAATATGATATATACTACCGTTCGAAAGCCATCTTTCATGGTTAAAATGGCACTCATTACGGTTTTGTTTATTGCTGCGCTGATAGAACAGGTTTCTAATACCGGTCTTTATGCGAATTCATTTGGAACGCAGGAGCATATGACGGTAATTCTTCTGTTGATTCATACATTCAGTTATTCGGATTTTTATCAAAATATATTTTTCATTGGTTTTATTTTCCTTATTCCGGATATTGTAAAAGAAGAATATATAGAGCGGTCAAGTATCATGAAATATTCTTCAAGAAATACAGCAGGGAAGCGTGCAATAGAAAAAATAATTTTTTTCTCCATTTTGTATCTGGCCTGGTTTGCGGTAATTACAATGTTTATCGGGGGAATAGGAACACGGGATTTTTCATTGACATGGCCGAGATTTATGGAAATCCAACAGAATCGAATTGCATCACAGGGCGTAGCGGCATCGGCATTTATTAACCTTCCGGATGGTGGAACAAATTATCCGGCATTACTTGTATTTGTCCTGATGTTTTTGCGCAGCTCTATCGGAATGGCTTTTTTGGGGCTGTTAGCACTTTTGGTTACTTTAGTTACTGCGAAAACGAGAAATGGAATTGGAGTACTGGTGATACTTGTTTCCATAGCATATTATGTTACACAGAGGATGGGTGGTGCGATTACTTACTGGAATGATGCAGCACCGGTAGGACAAAAACGCAGCTATTTTAATATTACAAAAGCTACCATACAGCCATTGTTTACAGCGTGCAGTGTTCAAGATCAATTTATGCCATGGATGCGCTATGGTATTATTGCGGGCATTCTTTTATGTGTCATCACCGGAGCAGGAATTATGCTTTATTACAGGAAAGGGGATTTGGGCGATGAGGATCGAGATGAATAATATTAACAAAATAATAAAGGGTGTATCGCTTCTGACAGACATTAACCTGGCACTGGAATCCGGTCATATCTATGGATTTGTCGGAGATAATGGCAGTGGAAAAACGGTATTGTTCAAGGTATTATTGGGACTGATGCACAAGACTTCCGGGACCATTCTGGTAGATGGCAGGGAACAGAAGGATCTGATGCAGGATGTTGGTTTTATCATTGAGCGTCCGGAGTACATACCATATTATTCAGCAAAAAAGAATCTGGAAATCATTGCGGCCTATCGGAAAGTAGCAGATGATCAGCGCATTTGCACGGTATTGGAGATGTTCGGCTTAGACCCGTCGGATAAGAAAGCGGTGGGGAAGTATTCGCTCGGTATGAAGCAAAAGCTTGCACTTTCCATGGCATTTCTGGAAGATCCGAAAGTATTGATACTGGATGAACCGCTCAGCGCGCTGGATGCAGATTCGGTGCAGGAGGCCCGCAAGCGCATTTTGGAGGAAAAGAAGCGTGGAAAGCTGGTTCTTATTGCATCCCATTATCCGGAGGATATCCAATCACTGTGTGATGAGGTATATTGGATGAAGAATGGACATGTTTTACCGTCGAAGGAAAATAAATGATGTCAAAGTTATCAGAAAAAGAATAAGAAATGGCATATTTTTGTAGTATGAAAAAGGTATTGGAGTGTACTTGTGTTTCCAATCGTTTTCTGCTACAGTAGGCTTATACAGAACAGATGATTAGCAAAGGAGCTTTCTCGGGATAAGAGAAAGCTCTTTTTGCTGTATAAATCATAAAGGATCAGGGAGGCGAATCTATGGTGCAGAAATGATCACATTGTTGTCAGAGGCAATGCCATTAAGCCAGTTGTTCGAAGTTTTGTTCGATAGCTGCATATTCCGCAAAAACAGAGCACTCGCTCCGCATGAGCGGAGCGCTGTTCCGCTAGGAAATGATATTATTCCCGTAACCATCTGCAAATATCAACAACTTGCACACCTTGATAATCATAGGTTTCATGATGCGTCCTTGCAATTATCATCTTAGGATATGCATCCCTTATTGCAAGCAGTGGTGAATGTTCTCTTTCAAATGTTTTTTCATCCGAAATATTATCGCTTACCTGAATATATATTTGTGCCTCACGTTTCTTAGCTACAAAGTCCACTTCTCTTTTATAGAGTTTGCCAACATATACCTCATATCCTCTTCTGCGTAACTCTAGATAAACAATATTCTCATAAACTCTTCCAAAATCCATGTTTCGTGTACCATTGACTGCATAACGGAATGATGAATCGCAAAGATAATACTTGCTATTGTTCGCTAGGTATTTTTTCCCCTTTAAATCATACCGTTTTGCCTCATAGAACAGAAAAGCATTTTCCAAATAACCAATATATTTCGATACCGTCTTTCGGGTTATCTCACTTCGGTCATTGTTTAAGGTTTTGCTGATATTATTTGGAGAAAGTAAGTTACCAATATTATCCATCATAAATTCTGATATATTGGTAAACTCTGATTTATTTCTTATCTTATACTTTTCTACCAAGTCTCTGACAAGAATGGTTGAATACACATCTCTAACATAGTCATACTGTCTATCCTCAGTCTTATATACATAAGCCCCCGGCATGCCACCAGTTCGGACATACTGATCAAATGCATCGTCATATCCATCTGTAATTTCATAATAAGTTAGATATTCCATGAAAGAAAATGGATATACCTTTATTTCCATCGTTCTTCCGGTAAAAAGTGTTGCCAAATCTGAACTCAGCAAAAATGCATTTGAACCGGTAATGTAAATATCATAGATTCCTTTGGCGTAAATACTATTGATTGCAAGTATGTAACAAACTCTTGCAGCAATACGGATTTGCCGCTTCGTCTGATCCCCGTGATAACTTTTATATCTGGTGTCCCATACAATTCAATCAGTTCATCTAAATACTTTTTTCTTACTATAAGCTGCATGGTGCCATCCCCTATTCCCACTTTTCGAATTTTTTCTATTTTTCGGTAATATAATTTTCAAACAAATATTAACACAATCTGTATCTTCTGTCATTATTCTATTCCCACTTTTTAAAAAATATTCATTTTCAGGTAATAAGCACCTGAAATCAGAAATCAGAGGTGCCTGACACAATAAATATTTAATCTGTCTACTTTAGAGGTATCATATCAGACAAGGGTGCTTTTTTTGATGAAAATCTTGAAGAAACGGACAAAAACGCAAAATATAATCTTGAAGAAATGCCCGGTTCATGTTATAACAAGGATATATTTGGGAGGTAATGATGTATTTTAAACGGAAAGCATATGACAGATTGTTAGAATGGAAAGCAAAATACTCAGACAAATATGCGGCTTTGCTAGAGGGGGCCAAACGAGTCGGTAAATCAACGATCGCGGAGTCTTTTGGGCAAAATGAATACAAGTCTTATCTTTTGATTGATTTCTCAAAGACAACGGACAATATACGCAGTTGTTTTGAGGATGTGGGAAATTTAAATATGTTCTTTTTGCGTCTTCAGGCCGAAACAGGAGTGACTTTATACGAACATGAATCATTGATCATATTTGATGAAGTACAGCTTTTTCCACAGGCAAGGCAGGCTATCAAGCATCTGGTGGCAGATGGCAGATATAGTTATCTGGAAACGGGATCTCTAATCTCGATTAAGAAAAATGTAAAAGACATTTTGATTCCGTCGGAGGAGATGAAGATACAGGTATATCCGATGGACTATGAAGAATTTTGTGATGCCACAGGAGGTAATTATGAACTCTTGCGCCAGATTTATGGTACAGGATCTGCAATCGGACAGGCAACGAATCGAAAATTAATGCGAGATCTGCGTATTTATATGGCTGTTGGGGGAATGCCGCAGGCGGTAGAAGCATACACGGAAGGTAAGAATTTCTCGGAAATTGATATGGTCAAGAGACAGATCATATCATTGTATGAAGATGATTTTAAGAAAATTGATGCGTCTGGAAGAATTTCTGCATTGTATCATTCGATTCCGGCGCAGCTCGCCAAAGATTCAAAAAAATATCGGATTTCAACAGCAATCGGGAAGAAGAGTAAAGCAAAAACAGAGGAATTATTATATGAGCTGATTGATTCAAAAACAATTTTGCCGTGTTATAATTCAACCGATCCACGTGTGAGTTTAGCAGACACAAAGGATTTTGACAGTTACAAACTCTACCTCGCAGATACAGGATTGTTTGTTACATTGATGTTTATGGATCGACCGGTGACAGAAAATGATGTGTACGCAAAGCTGCTTTCTGACAAATTACCGGCTAATCTCGGATTCTTATATGAAAATCTGGTTGCACAAATGATCGCGGCATCTGGCAGAGAGCTTTTCTATCACACATGGGAAAAGTCAGGCAGTACGCATTATTATGAAGTGGATTTCCTGATCTCGGAAGGAAGCAAAGTGAACGCTTTCGAAATTAAATCATCTGGATCTGGAAAACATGAGTCGATAAAGGTATTCGATAAAAAGTTTTCGAAAAATGTGCATGATATATATTTATTGTCGCAGAAGGATGTTGGAAAGGAAGAAAACTTGTTACTGAAACCATTTTATTTGATGCCTTTTCTAATTGAACAGGAGTATGTAAGAAATGATAAGATTTAATAACGATTACAACCATGGAGCATTTGCATCCATATTGAAGGAACTTGGCGCAACGAACAGCACAAGCTACGCCGGATACGGGGAAGATGAGTGGTGCGATAAAGCGGAAACCATCATAAAGAAGCTGGTCGATAATGACGATGCATTGATCAAATTCATTCCGGGAGCCACGCAGGCGAATTATGTCGTGATCGCTGCTGCATTATCTTCGGTGCAAAGCGTGATCGCTGCAGATACCGGACATATCAATTGTCACGAGGCGGCGTCCATCGAGAACACCGGACACAAGATTCTGGAACTTCCGAATACAGATGGCAAGATTACCGCGCAGCAGATCGCCGCTTGCGCCAAGGCGTATTACGATCAGGACGAGCCGGAGTATCTGACCGAACCGAAGATGGTATATCTGTCTTTCCCGACAGAAAAAGGTACACTTTATTCGAAGAAGGAAATTAAGGAGATCCATGATGTGTGCACAAAATATGGGATGTATCTTTTCGTGGATGGCGCGCGCATGGGATATGGACTTGGATCGGAGAAAAATGATCTTACTTTGAAGGATTTTGCGGAATTGACGGATGTATTTTATATTGGCGGAACAAAGTGTGGCGCTTTGTTCGGCGAGGCGCTCATTATTACTGCGCAGGATCTGAAGTATCGCTTTAAGGCCTACATGAAGCAGAATGGTGCAGTACTTGCGAAAGGCTGGCTGATGGGACTGCAGTTTGCAACGATGCTGGAGAGCGGCGAGTATTTTGAGGCTGCGAAGCGCGCCGATGCGCTTGCGATGCAGATTAAGAAAGCGTTTGAGGACAAGGGTGTTCCGTTTGCGGTGGAGAGCTTTACCAACCAGCAGTTTGTTATTCTGACGGAGCAGCAGAAGCAGGAGCTTGCGCAAAAATATTATTTTGAAGACGAAGGTGATACGCAGCGTTTCTGTACGAGCTGGGCAACAACGGAGGACGAGGTTGATATGCTGGTTACGGACATCGAAAAGTTGTGAAACATGTGGTGCCTGACACAATAAAATTATATGCCGGAGATTTATGATATTTACGGGTATGAAAAACCGTGGTGCATATCAGGATGCATCACGGTTTTCTTTTTACTGTAAAGTTCCGTTATAGGTAAAAGAAGCATGTACAGTCACATACCATAAAGTAGTGACGGAAGAGACTGACTGGGTATTCACTGTGTGATGAGGTATATTGGATGAAGAGTGGACATATTCAGTTGCAGTAAATTTTGTAATTGGCTCGTAAAAATATCTGCCATCATGTATAATAAAATATACAGAAAAAGATAATTATGTTGAAAAGGAGCCAACACTATGGGAACATATTTGAACAGCATAACTCCATATACTTTGTATAAAAGTGAGTGCTTAAGCGCGTATTTTGTGGATAAAACACTTATGCTCAGGGAACTGTTTCCGTATGTAAGTGCGGGAAATCGTCATATCTGTATCACCAGACCACGCAGATTCGGAAAGACAATTATGGCGAACATGATCAGCTCTTTTTTTCAAAAGATACCGGATTCAGGTGATGGAAAAAATACTTGAATTTGCCCATAACACAGAAGTGATAAAACTGCTGATTGTATGATTCTGGAATTAAAGGTAGATCATACACCGGATGAGGCTATTGCACAAATAAAAGATAAAAAGTATGCACTCAGGTTTGCACCAAAGATTGCCGGGAACAGAGAGTATACAGGAAGAATATTGGCAGTTGGTATTTTTGTAGTATGAAAAAGGTACGGGAGTGTACTTGCGTTTCCAATCGTTTTCTGCTACAGTAGGCGTAAACAGAACAGGTGATTGGCAAAGGAGCTTTCTCGGATAAGAGGAAGCTCTTCTTTTATATAACGAAAAAAGAGTCGAAAAGGAGGCGAATCTATGGATGCAGAAATGATCATACTCTGCGATGGTGTGGTAATCCCGCAGAGCAAAAAAGAAATTGACGGGGGTGTCGCAATTGCAGGAGGACATATCCTGCGGATCGGGGCGCGTGCGGAATTGTCGGATTATCTGGGAGTGGATACGGAGGTGGTGGAATACCATAATTCCACGCTGTTTACATTTGACCGTACAAATACAGAGGGAGATGCCAATATTGCAGTTGTGGCAGGAAACATGAAGCACCATGGACATGGAGATCTCAAAAAGACCGTGGGGCTTCGCTTCCTGATGTATCACGGAGATGTGGTAATTCAGAAGGAATTATGAAAAGTATAAACAATAAGTGAAATATCTGCCGGAAACCTTGACGCATGGCATTTCCAGCCTTACAGTTGTATATATCACGAAGTGTAGGGAGGAAGAGACCTTGGGTAAGGTAATTGGGATTGATTTAGGAACCACAAACAGCTGTGTCGCTGTTTTGGAAAATGATCAGCCGGTTGTGATCACAAACGCGGAAGGCTCGCGGACCACACCATCAGTTGTGGCATTTACCAAAAACGGAGAGCGTCTGGTGGGAGATGCTGCCAGACGACAGGCAGCTGTCAATGTAGACCGGACATTTTTCTCCATTAAGCGTGAGATGGGAAGTGCGTTCCGGGCAAAAATAGATGGCAAACAGTATACGCCGCAGGAGATTTCCGCGATGATCCTGCGCAAACTCAAAAAAGATGCGGAGGAATATCTGGGGGAAACAGTTTCGGATGCGGTGATTACCGTACCGGCATATTTCAGTGATTCCCAGCGGCAGGCGACAAAGGATGCCGGAAAGATTGCCGGATTAAATGTTCTTCGGATTATCAACGAACCGACATCTGCGGCACTGGCATACGGACTGGATCACGGGGAGCCACAGAAAATTCTGGTGTATGATCTTGGTGGCGGCACATTTGACGTATCGGTTATTGAAATCGGGGACAACCTCATCGAAGTACTTGCCACCGCGGGAGACAATCACCTCGGTGGGGATGATTTCGATGCGCGCATCACGGAGTATCTGGTATCGGAATTCCAGCGCACGGAGCGTGTGGATCTGCGGAAAGATGCGACGGCCATGCAGCGTGTGCGTGAGGAGGCGGAAAAGGCAAAAAAGGTATTGTCCTCCTCTTCCACAACGGGCATCAACCTGCCGTTTATTGCGACCGTAAAGGGTGAGCCAAAGCACATGGAAATGACCCTGACGCGTGCAAAATTTGAGGAACTGACGATGGATCTCATTGAGCGCACGGCAGGGCCGGTGCAGCAGGCGCTTTCGGATGCCGGAATCACGGCGGCAGACCTTGGCATGGTGCTTCTCGTAGGCGGGTCTACCCGTGTACCGGCGGTGTTCGAGGAAGTGCGCAGACTGACAGGAAAAGAACCTTCACGCAACTTAAACCCGGATGAATGTGTGGCACTGGGAGCGGCTGTGCAGGGTGGAAAACTTGGCGGTGCGCTGATGGCAGGATCACAGGCGGCAGAGATTATCCTGATGGATGTCACACCACTTTCGCTTTCCATTGAGACGGTAGGAGGTGTTTCAACGAAGCTGATTGACCGGAATACCACGATTCCGACACGGTTCAGTAAAGTGTTTACAACTGCCGGAAATTTCCAGACATCTGTGGATATCAAAGTACTGCAGGGCGAGCGTCAGTTTGCCAGAGACAACAAGCTGCTTGGGCGGTTCCAGCTGCGGGGCATTAAACCGGCGCCGGCGGGTGTGCCGCAGATAGAGGTAACGTTTGATATTGATGCGAACGGTATTGTACAGGTTTCCGCAAAGGATCTGGGAACCGGACGGCATCAGGAGATCACAATCACGGCAAGTTCTAATTTGTCAGACGCAGAGATTGACCGCGCGATAAGAGAAGCCGCGGAATATGAAGCAACAGACGGGCAGAGAAAAGCTTATATTGATGCGCGAAGCGAGGCCGACACGTTGATCCGTCAGGTGGAAGTAGCTTATAAAGAGAAGAAAAAGACCATCGACAGTGGTGCGCGTCACCAGATCAAGAGCAGCCTTTCTTATGTAAAGAAACTGGTCAGCCGTACAAAGCCGGGAAATGTGTCCGAAGAGCAGGCGGCTGAGCTGCAGCGGGCAGCCGAGGAACTGCGCAGTGCTGCAGGAGTGCTTGGAATATAAAAGGTTTCCATCATAAAGAAAGCTGTTTTGATATAAAAAGGCACAGATACGTTTTCTGTCAAAAGGCAGAGAACCGTATCCGTGCCTTTTATTTATTTGCACTAACTTTTATTCTCTTTTGTTTTATACTTGCGTTTGCTTTTGAACTGTGCTATATTAAGGCTGACAGATAAAAACAAACGTAAATAAAAATGGAGGTATTTTATTATGAAGTTTTTCGTGGATACAGCAAATGTAGAGGATATTAAGAAAGCAAATGATATGGGGGTTATCTGTGGAGTTACCACAAACCCATCCCTGATCGCAAAAGAGGGAAGAGATTTTACAGAAGTCATCAAAGAAATTACATCCATCGTTGACGGACCGATCAGCGGCGAGGTAAAGGCAACAACAGTAGATGCAGAGGGCATGATCAAAGAGGGACGTGAGATTGCAGCCATCCATCCAAACATGGTTGTAAAGATCCCTATGACCGTAGAGGGACTTAAAGCCGTAAAGGTACTTTCTTCCGAGGGCATCAAGACAAACGTTACCCTGATTTTCAGCGCAAATCAGGCAATCCTTGCAGCAAACGCAGGAGCTACTTATGTATCCCCATTCCTTGGCAGATTAGATGACATCAGCCAGCCGGGTATTGAGCTGATCCGTCAGATCGCAGAGATCTTTGATATTTACGGATATGACACAGAGATCATTGCAGCATCCATCCGTAACCCGATCCATGTAACAGACTGCGCACTTGCAGGTGCCGATATTGCGACCATCCCTTACAAGGTAATCGAGCAGATGACAAAGCATCCGCTTACCGATCAGGGAATCGAAAAATTCCAGGCAGACTATAAGGCAGTTTTTGGGGAGTAATATTTCAGATTTTCGAAGAAAATCTGAAATGTAGCGTCAGCCCATTGCCGCAGGTAATTTTCATGGGCTGATGTTCACGCATACGGAGGAACGAACATGAACAAACAGGAGCTTCAGCTGAAGGCAAATGAAGTCCGCAAAGGCATTGTGACTGCCGTCCATGCAGCCAAAGCCGGACATCCGGGCGGATCGCTTTCCGCAGCTGATATTTTTACTTATTTATATTTTGAAGAATTAAATATCGATCCAAAAGATCCGAAGAAACCGGACAGAGACCGTTTCGTACTGTCCAAGGGCCATACCGCACCGGGACTGTATTCCGCACTGGCACTGCGCGGCTATTTCCCGGTCGAGGATTTAAAGACACTGCGTCACCTCGGTTCGTATCTGCAGGGACATCCGGACATGAAGCATATTCCGGGTGTGGATATGTCGAGCGGTTCCTTAGGGCAGGGAATTTCCGCAGCAGTTGGCATGGCATTGTCCGCCAAACTTTCCGGGGACGATTACCGTGTGTATACACTGCTCGGAGATGGAGAGATTCAGGAAGGACAGGTATGGGAAGCTGCCATGTTTGCCGGATTCCGCAAACTGGATAACCTCGTTGTGATCGTGGATAACAACGGACTGCAGATCGACGGACCGGTGGATCAGGTATGCTCTCCGTACCCGATCAACGAGAAATTCAAAGCATTCAATTTCCATGTGGTTGACCTTGCAGACGGCAATGACATGGATCAGATCGCCGCTGCATTTGCAGAGGCAAGAAACACCAAGGGACAGCCAACCGCAATCATTGCGCATACGGTCAAAGGAAAGGGTGTCTCTTTCATGGAAAATCAGGTAGGATGGCACGGAAAAGCGCCAAACGATGAAGAATATGCGATCGCAATGGAAGACCTGAAGAAAGAAGGTGAAGCATTATGTCAGAAGTAACAAAAATCGCAACCCGTGTCAGCTACGGAAACGCGCTCGTAGAGCTGGCAAAGGAGCATGATGATGTATATGTTTTAGACGCAGATCTTGCAGCGGCAACACAGACTGCAATCTTCAAAAAGGAATTTCCGGAGCGCCACATTGACTGTGGTATCGCAGAATGTAACATGATCGGCATTGCAGCAGGCCTTGCCGCAACCGGTAAAGTTCCGTTTGCAAGTTCGTTTGCCATGTTTGCAGCAGGACGTGCATTCGAGCAGGTGCGAAACTCGGTCGGTTATCCGCACCTGAATGTAAAAATCGGTGCAACCCATGCCGGAATTTCCGTCGGTGAAGACGGTGCAACGCACCAGTGTAATGAGGATATTGCGCTCATGCGCACCATCCCGGGCATGGTCATCTTAAATCCGAGTGATGATATCGAGGCAAAAGCAGCAGTAAAAGCCGCATATGAACACGAAGGCCCGGTTTACATGCGTTTTGGCCGTCTGGCAGTTCCGATCATCAATGACCGTCCGGATTACAAATTTGAGATCGGTAAAGGTGTCACCTTGCGGGAAGGCAAAGATGTGGCAATCATTGCGACCGGTTTATGTGTGTCCGAGTCGCTCGCAGCCGCAGAAAAACTTGCAGCAGACGGCATTGATGCAAAAGTGATCAACATCCATACGATCAAGCCGCTCGATGAGGATCTTGTCGTTGCCGCAGCAAAAGAATGCGGGAAAGTCGTGACTGTTGAGGAACACTCCGTCATCGGAGGACTCGGTTCCGCCGTATGCGAGACACTTTCGAGAAAGGCACCGACACCGGTAAAGAACATCGGTGTACAGGACTGCTTCGGCGAGTCCGGTCCGGCAGTGGCACTGCTTGAGAAGTATGGTCTGAATGCAGAAGGCATTTATGCTTCCGTAAAAGAGTTTGTTTAGAGAATGCGTTTTCCGTCTGCAAACTCCATTTTAACTTCGTTAGTCATTGTTTTCCACTGGAAACGGCCATTTTCCATAATCATGTAGCCATGCCAGCTTCCGGATTTTGGAATAGCAACAGATCCGGGATTCATGCAGGTATATGTGTCGTGTGGGACGCATGCCGGGACGTGGGTATGTCCGTGCAGCAGAATGTCCCCGCGATGCAGTGGAGGCAGGTTCTGTTCATTATACGTATGGCCGTGGGTGGCATAAATCAGCGTATCACTGTCTGCAATGGCGCAGTAATCTGCCATAATGGGAAATTGGAGTACCATCTGGTCGACTTCGGCATCGCAGTTGCCCCGGACACAGAGAATATGTTGTTTTTTTGCGTTGAGCAGTTCAATCACCTGTTTTGGATCATATTCTTCCGGCAGATCATTGCGCGGACCGTGGTATAAAAGATCACCAAGGAGCAGCAGACGGTCGGCCTGTTCCCGGTTGTATGCATTTAACAGCTGTCTGCAGTAGTATGCAGAGCCGTGGATATCAGATGCTATCATCCATTTCATGTTTATCAATGTTCATCCCATCCAGTCAGACTGGATGGGATGTTTCCTTTCTCCCGGATACGGCCGGGGTATTCACCTTATTGTTTTATAATGGATTATAATGAACATTTTCTTCTGGCTCAATACCTTTTTGAAAAAGGTTTCTTAATTTTTTATAAATCCCTTAGTTCTGGCCGATGCCGTTTTCTAAAATTTTTTTCAGTTCTGCCTGTGCGCTTTCTTTCAGGTTCGACGGGTAACTGATGTGAATGCCATATAAAATCGTGTCTTCGGTCCGGTAAGCGTCTATGGAATTGTCCGTCTGCACAACTGTATAGTTCGGAAAGCGAGATGTAGCAGATGTTTCCTTTTTTATCCGCGGTTGCGTTGACGGAAATGCTGTCTGCTTTCTGTGGGAGGGCAAATGACCGCAGATTTTTGTATCCGATATAAGCGAGTGCATCTTTTTCGGAAGAAAATGATTTGCTGATTGATCCCGGCGACCAGCTGTTGGTCGGCAGATAACTTTCATATTGCTTAATAATATTTTGTTTTTCGTTTTGAATCGTCCCGGTAATTTCCGCATCCGGAACATTGTTGAGCTGCTCCGTCAGGCGGTATCCCTGGTTTCCGGACAGTCTGGCAGAAAGTTTCCTGTGCCAGTTCTTCCGCAACATCCGGCTGGTGCGTCAGTGACATCAGGTACTGATACACCATGCGAAAATGCTGACGGTAGACTGCGTCCATATCCTGCATGTGCGACCTCCTTTTTTCTGGAATTTATATGGGTTACATTTATTGATGTAAAAATACGGTGTTTCGTTACAGCATTTTTTATTTTTTCATATATTTATATAATGTAACATAAATGCAGCATATTTTACATGAAAATGAGCTATGAAAACGATGGCTCTTTCTGCTAAAATAATATAATTTTCAGAATAATTTAGAAAATTCACAAAATCTTCACAAAAATTGTTAGCAGTCATACTTGACGAGTGCTAAAAACGGTGGTATAACATATCATGAACAAAGGGAAAAGAGGTTGAGAGAAATGAATAATCTCTTGAAACTTTGATAATAAAATAGATGATTAAGATTTGGAAGGAGAGATGACTTATGTTAATGCCTAGTATTTTTGGTAACGATTTTATGAATGATTTCTTTGGTGGTTTCCCATACAAATCAAACGGAACAATGCAGACGGATGTGTCTGAGACAGATAAAGGATACAAAGTAACAATGAATCTTCCGGGATACCAGAAGGAAGATATCAAAGGTGAGGTAAAGGATGGTTATTTAACCGTAACCGCAACCACCAGTAAGAATAACGATGAGAAGGATAAGGATGGCAAGTACATCCGCAAGGAACGTTACAGCGGAAGCTGCAGCCGAAGCTTTTATGTCGGCGATGCAGTAACGCAGGATGACGTGAAAGCAAAATTTGAAAACGGTGTTCTGACACTGGAAGTTCCAAAGAAAGAGGAAGCACCGAAGGTAGAAGAAAAGAAGTATATTTCTATTGAAGGCTAATTATTCAGAAGGGGGACAGTCGAGAGGCTGTCCCCTTTTTCTTATAATATATCGCAGGCGATTGCAAAGAATGCGCATGTGCCACACGTGTTTTGCAATCGCCTGTGAAAAAGGGAGGATGAAAGTTTGAAAAACCGAAACATGATCTTTGATTTTACACAATGCTATCCAAAGCGAAAAGAACCGGGACTGGAGTGGCATGACTGCAGTGCGATCGGAGGCAGCCGTCTGTATTGCAGCAGAGATGCGGAAGAAAAAATAAAAGCGCTGATTGCGCCGGCCGGAGTGTCCGGAATTCATTTTATAGATTCGGGGGATTATCATTATATTTCCAAAATTATGACGGATTTTATCAAGGAGCCGTTTACGCTGGTGTTAATTGACCATCACACGGATATGCAGGATGCAAGTCTGGGCGGAAATATCTTAAGTTGCGGAAACTGGGCGAAAAAGGTATTGCAGGAAAATCCGTATCTGCAAAGGCTGGTTTTGATCGGGCAGGAGAAGAAAGTGCTTGATAAGTTACAGTCCGGAGCCAGGCAGCAGGAGACAGATGGAAAGCTTGTTGAAATCAGTTACGAGGAATTAAAAAACGGAAAAGCACATGAAAAAATAAAAGAACTGCCGGATGAAGTTCCTGTTTATATTTCCATCGACAAGGATGTGCTGGACGAAAAATATGCAGTGACAAACTGGGACCAGGGAAAAATGTCAATGGGAATGCTGGAACAGATATTAAAAACGCTGGTTAAGGAATATGATGTGATCGGAGTGGATATCTGTGGGATGTATCCGGAGGAAAACAGTCTGCCGGAGTATCTGCGGGCAGAACGGGTAAATATACGGAGCGATGAGGAACTGTATCGGTTTTTGCAAAAAAATCTCTTTTGCTGGGCTTCACATAAATAGGGGGGTTCATATTTTTTTGTAAAGATTAAAAGTGTTTTTTCTATATGATTGGGACAACAGTATAAATATATAGATCAAAGTATGTAGGATGATTGATAATATATAGAGAGTGTGTATAATAAGATGAGAAAGAGTGAATAAGTGTGGTTATCAAAGCCGGGTTTTCAAGAATATGAGGGGTGTGGGACATATATAGGAAAAGTGGCGCGAAAAGTCCCTCGAGGTAGCAAGAGCAGGACATATGCAGAAAAAGTGTTGCAAAAAGTCCCATGATACAGTGTGAGAGGGACATATGCAAGAAAAGTGGCGCGAAAAGTCCCATGAGGCAGTGTGGGTGGGACATAGTGGGCTAGAAAAAAGCTATATGTCCTATCGACCAGACTATGTGGGACATAGGAAGTCAGTAAAAAGCTATATGTCCCATCGACCAGACTATGCGGGACATAGGGAACTAGCAAAAGGCTATATGTCCCACCAGCCAGTAAAAGCAGGACATAATCAACCAGCAAAAAACATATTTGCCATTTGCCAGCACAAACATCGTGAATTTTATAATTACAGGAAACTTATAATAGCCCAAAAGATATAGCGATAGAAAAGGTGCTGTTTTCTGAAAAATATACAGCTACTAAAAAGGCACAATAACCGGAAACACAACAGCAAAAAAGAAAGGAAATCAACAATCATGGCATACGAGAATGATATTATCATGCGGCAGGTACGTGACATGACCCGCATGCTTGCAAAAATTTTATTTGGGAAAAACACCGCGACCTATGAATATAAGGAAGAAGATCGTCATACAGCAACGGACAGTTTATATGCCCGGCTGATTGCGCTGGTCGATGCAGGAAAAATCAATGAAGCGGAAAATCGCTTGTATGAAGAATTAGAAAGAGATGAAGAGGGCACATTTGAAGTAGCACTCGGATTTTACGATTATCTGAATGAACTTCCGGAGGAATTTCTTGAAGAGCACGATTATTCGAAGGAGGAAGTCAAAGAAGGCGCACAGAGTCTTGCGGATCGCAAGGGGCTGGGACTTCTTGGGGAAGGACTTGATTAGGAATAACTGTTCGAAGGAGAAATGATGAACCGTAGTAGATTAAGTGAAAAAGATATATAAGACAGAGAATAACTCTTGACAATACAACATATATGCTGTATTTTGTAATTACAAAACAAAAGTGGAGACAGCATATGATATTACACAATTATCTTTCGAATTCGGGAAGAGATTTAATATATGAATACATTAATAGTCTTCCGGAAGCTGAAAAAATTGATGGTTATACCGTACTGCAGCATATGGAAAAAGGAGAATTTGATAAAATTCTTTTTAAAAGATGGGAAAAGAAAGTGTATGAGGTATATTTTCAGAAAAATAACCGTGTATTCTATATTACAGTAGATAAGGAAAATATATATCTGCTCCATTCCTGTCGAAAACAGAAAAATAAAACAGAAAAAAAGGATGCAAATATAGTACGGAAGCGGGCAAAAGAATTAGGAAATATGTTAGGCAGGAAGTTTATTTAGAGGGAGTGGTCAATATGCCTTTTTTGCAAGTAAATGTAGAGCAGGAAATTCAAAAGCAAAGAGAGAACGATCCGGAGTTTAAAAAAATATGGGATGAGTCCCGTGCAGAGTATAGATTGATTGGTGAAATGATTTCTTTACGTAAAAAGAAAAAAATTACACAAAAGGAATTAGCTTTGCTGACAGGGAATAAACAACAGGTTATATCAAGGATTGAAAGGAAAGAAAGTATCCCGACAATTCGGGCATTTAGTCGTATCTTAGATGCTCTCGGGTATGAATTACAGATTGTAAAAAAGAAGTCAGTGTAATATATAATTTAAATTGGTGTCCAAATAGCATTTAACAGAAATGTTAGATGCTATTTTTTTACAAAAACACATCTGCCCGTCACATCCCGCCAGAAACCGGTAGTATACAGATAAGAGATGCTCCAGTCCCAGCCGCAGGTGGCTTTAAAAGGACTGGCATCCAACAGAAGGGAGGAATCATCATGGAAGATACTGCAATCATCCGCTTATTTCAGGAGCGGTCACAGCAGGCAATTGCCGAATTGTCGCAGAAATACGGAAAACTCTGTCAGAGCCTGTCCCGCCGGATCTTAAATAACGAAGAGGATGCAAAAGAATGTGTTAATGATACGTGGCTTGGTGCGTGGAACAGCATCCCACCGCAGACCCCGAATCCGCTGGTCTCCTATGTCTGCAGGATTACCCGCAATCTGTCCGTCAAGAGGCTGCGGCATAACATGGCGGCAAAGCGCAACAGCTATTACGATGTATCGCTTGCGGAACTGGAAGAATGTATTCCGGCAGCGCAGGAGCAGGAGCCGTGGGAAGAACAGGAGGTGACGAAAGTCCTGGAACGCTTTTTACGGGAACTGGATACCGGCAGCCGCGTGATGTTCGTCAAACGGTACTGGTATGCGGAGTCTGTCGCACAGATTGCGGAAACGTTTGGGATGAAAGAAAACAGTGTGTCCGTAAAACTGATGCGTCTGCGCAAAAAGCTGAGAAAGAAACTGGAGAAGGAGGGTGTAGTGTTATGAGAAAATCCGAAAAATTATCCGATGCAATCGGTGAAATCAATGATGACATTATAGAGGAAGCGTATACATATAAGCCAAAACATGACATGCACCAAAGAAAGGCTTCTTTTAAATGGAGAGCAGCTGTAGCAGTTCTTGCCATGCTTGTTTTGGCGGGAGTCGGTGTGTCCGTAGGGGGAGGAACTTCCTTTTTCCGGCTTGGAACAATTGTTTCCAGATTTACGGGGAAGGCTGCAAAGGTGGTTTACCGTATCCAGGGAATTCCGGTAACACAGCAGGAAATCCAGGCAGGAGTGGCATTGCGTGTGGAAAACGGAGAAACGGTAAAAACCGCAAAAAAAGAGGTTATAAAAGATATTATTACAAAAAAGACGTTGTATGCACTTGCAAAAAAGAACGGATGTACTGTGTCGGATCAGGAATATGATGATTATGCAAAACTGCTGAAGACACAGATGAACAAAGCGGAGAACCGGAAAGGAATCCGCGATTTTTATGCGGGCTTCGGTGGCGAGAGTGCTTACTGGAAGAATATGGAGCCGGTTATTCGTCAGAATCTTGCGGTGCGCAAGTATATAGACAGCCAGACAGGAACGCAGACGGAGGAAGAAATCAAACAGGAGGCATATGAAAGCGGTGCAAAGCAGACGGATCTGGATGCATTTGAACAGGTGGTGGAAGATGTCTGTGAAGAGATTGGCGATTATCTGAAAACACTGCAGAAGTCGGATGCTTCGGTATATTATTTTGCGTCTTCCGACAAAGAGCGTGTGACAGAATCTGGTGGATGAGCAGCAGTATAAAGACAGCAGTTCCTATTAACAATATTTTGCCGGATATATGGAGAAATTCCAGAAAATGTTCGATATATAAGATGATATTATGAAAAAATAAAGGGGGAATTATCATATGTCATTGACGATTCAGGCACCACATGCTAACATGAATGCATACGAAATCGGAGACGATGAAACGCGCAAAAATAAAGTATCCGACAAAGGAACCATATATGCCGGAGATCTGCAGTTTGCCCAGACCACAGGCAATGCTGCAAGCGACAAGAAACAGAGCGCCCGGAAACAGGCGATGAAGCTGATCCGGGATGCATGGGACAGTGATAACAAGGCGGTAAGCCAGCGGGATCAGATAGCACAGCAGAAAGAGGAAAAACTCAAAGAAGTCCGTGAGTGTAACGAGGAATTGAAACAGATTCGCGAGAGTAAAGAAATCGCGCGGCAGAGTTATGGGGTGGATCCGGATTCCCAGGAGCAGAAAGACTTAGAACTGCTGGAAAAATATCAGGATTATCAGAAAGGTGTGCAGACGGATGACTTTTCCAAGGAAGAGATAGACCGTTTGAAAGAACTTCAGAATACCCCTCTGACCGATTATCAGACCAGGGCATTACAGCTGAATGCACAAAGGGATGTCATTCTGAACAAGAAAGACCGGGCGCAGCGTAACGTGACTTCTCTGACTGAGGCAGCGGCAGATGCAAAGCTCGACCAGCTGAAATCACAGGATATGCAAAAAGCGCAGGATGCAGCGGATGAACTGCTGGATGCTTCCGATAAAGATGCTTTTGGCATGCTGATACAGGATGCGGTAGATCACATCGACGAGAAACAGGAAGAAGAGAAAGAGAAAGCAGAGGAAGCGCAGGAGAAGCGAGACGAGCAGCAGGAAAAGATTGACGAAAAGAAAGAGGAAAAACAGCAGCAGGAGAAGATGATTGAGGGTTCTGTCGAGGCAGACAGGCTGGAGGCAGATGTAACGGTGAATCAGACGGGTACGAGTAAGCTGGAGGAGGCGCAGCAGCACATCCAGACGATTCTAAAAAAGAACAATCTCGTAAACGAGGATCTGAAGGGGATTAAAATTGATTTGAATTTCTAATGCCAGGAGGATGAGGTGTAATGCAATCCGGTAACGGGATGACCATGCAGGAAGCAGAACAGGAAATCAAATATTATCAGAAGATTTTTCAGGTAGCACGTCTGTTAAAAGGAGAAGATGTTGAGCGGACATTTTACCAGCAAGGGAAAGGAACGTGCGAAAATGTGCAGGATGGATGTCCGTGCTACAGTCTCTGGAAGAAAAACGGTAAGTGCGAAAACTGCAGTTCCTATAAAGCGTTGCGGGAAAAGAAGCAGATGATTAAGCTGGAATTCCTTGAATCAGAAGTCTATCAGGTAATCTCCCGGTATATGGAAATTGATGGACAGCCATACGTCATGGAATTGATCAATCATCTGGAGGACGACACCTTAATCGACATATCCTGCAGAGAAAAGCTGATCAATAAACTGACCGGATATAATGAAAAATTATATAAGGATGTCCTGACCGGAGTTTATAATCGTCTGTATTTTGAGGAAGAGATAAAAATGTGGACGGGAAATGCCGGAATTGTTGTGATTGATGTGGATGATTTCAAGCTTTGCAATGATACATACGGACATCTGACCGGAGATATGGCACTTGCGGCGGTTGCTGGTGTGATCTGGCGTTGTATCCGCAGAGAGGATACGCTTGTGCGCTATGGTGGAGATGAATTTGTTCTTGTGCTTCCGGAGATAAAGGAAGATGGGCTGGTAGAAAAACTGCAGGAGATTCAGGAAAAGATCCAGAATGCAGTGATTCCGGGGTATTCCAATATTCAGCTTTCTGTCAGTATGGGTGCCGTGATTTCGCAGAACGAATCTGTTGAGCATGCAATGCTTCGCGCACGTAAACTGATGTATCAGGCAAAAAATAAGAAAAACATGGCCATCACCGAGAATAACATGATTGATCATGAGGGAAAGATACACGCACAGAAGCAACCGGAAAAGATGATTCCGGAGATCCTTGTAGTGGATGATGAGGAGGTCAACCGGACGCTTCTGGATATGATTTTTTCCAAGGATTATCATGTCCTGCAGGCGGAGAGCGGAGAAAAATGCATAGAAATACTGGAACAGCAGGTCAATAGTATTTCTTTGGTTCTGCTGGATGTGGTATTGCCGAAGATGGATGGATTTGATGTCCTGACATATATGAATAAAAATCACTGGATTGAGGATATTCCGGTTATTATGATGTCCGGAGCCGATGCCCCGGAGGCTGTGAAGCGGGCATATGCACTTGGTGCAGTGGATTTTGTCAGCAAGCCATGCGATGCACAGATCGTTTATCAGCGTGTGACGAACACCATGAAATTATATGCGAAGCAACGTCGGCTGACTTCCCTGATTACCGCGCAGATCAACGAAAAAGAGAAAAACAGCGAGATGCTGATTCATATTCTCAGTCATATTGTGGAGTTTAGAAACGGAGAGAGCGGAAGCCATGTGCTTCACATTCACAAACTTACGGAGATGCTTCTGGAGAGACTGGCGCAGAAAACCGAAAAGTATCATCTGGATGGGGATACCAGAGCCATGATCGCACTTGCTTCTTCTTTGCATGATATCGGAAAAATCGGTGTGGATGAAAAAATCCTGAATAAACCGGGAAAACTGACAAAAGAAGAATTTGAGATTATGAAAACGCATACCGTCATCGGTGCAGAAATGCTGGAACAGCTTGGCATTTATCAGAACGAGCCACTGGTAAAGATCGCACACCAGATCTGCCGCTGGCATCATGAGCGCTACGATGGAAAAGGCTATCCGGATGGACTTGTGGGAGATGAAATCCCGATTTCCGCACAGGTAGTTTCTGTAGCGGATGTGTACGATGCGCTGGCGAGTGAGCGTGTTTATAAGAAAGCAGTACCGCATGAAAAGGTACTGGAAATGATCCTGCATGGGGAATGCGGACAGTTTAATCCGATCCTCATAGAATGTCTGCAGGAGATCAGTTCGCGGATCAGAAGCGAATGTTATGATGAGGAACAGGAGACCTGATATGTTAGACCAGAATACATTTACAGAAACCATACGTGCGGTACAGGATATTATCCGCACTTCGGCGGAGCCGATGACAAGAGAGGAGATCCTTTCCTATTTTAAGGATATGGATTTGAATGCACAGCAGGAAGAGATGGTGTTAGAGTTTCTGTCAACACCACATGATGATCCGCAGCCGGAAGAGAACGAACCGGAAACAAAGGAAGCGGAATATGAGGAGACCGCAGAGAAAGAAGAAACCAAAGAATCTTCTGCGAAAAAGGAATCCGCAAAAGATTCCGTCACAGACAACATTTCCACTTCTCCCATGTTTCAGATGTATCTGGAGGAACTGAAAGATATTCCGGAGTATACCAAGGAGCAGCAGATTGATATGTATAAGAAGCTGCTGGCAGGGGAAGAGAGCATGGTACACGCGCTCGCCAATGCATGGCTGCGCAACGTACTGGAAGTAGCAAAGAAACTGGCAGTTTCCCCGGAAGGATTTGAGGATATTGTGCAGGAAGGAAATATGGCACTTTTCCTGCGCCTGAGCGAGCTGTGCGGCAGCCACGAAAAAGTGGATGTGGAAGAGGAACTTCTTACCGCGGTGGAAGAAGCGATGAAATCCTGCATCCGGGAACAGACCGGTGAGGATGAGAATGAAAATTCCGTGGTTGGAAAAGTTGCGCTGGTAAGTGAAGCGGTGAACTATCTGAAAAAACAGAACGGTGCACTGCCAACGCAGAAAGAACTTGCGGATTATGTCAAAATTCCGGAAGATGAGCTTGCAGATATTCTTTATATGATTGATAAGGCGAAAAAAGATTCCTGATCGAGGAACGAAACAGCCCCCCTATTTGACGGGAGGGCTGTTTTTTTTACACTTTAGCTGGTGCACTTCTTCTATATAATGCACCATACGCATGACCATTTCTTTCTCTTCGGGAGTAAAATCATTAATCACAATTGTTTCTTCATTATTATTTCCAAGTAAATAATCTGTGGTTGTATGCAGGATTCTGCTTAGAATTACAAGATTTTCAAGAGAAGGTTTCGATATGCCCATTTCCCAGGCATTGACACCGGACCTTGTCATACCCAGCTGGATCGCGAGGTCACTCTGTGTCAGTCCGGATCGTTCGCGAAGATCGTGGATACGTTCATTTATAGACTTTTTCATTAAAACCCTCCCAATTATTATAAAATTTATGAATTTATGTATATATTATAAGACAGGATGAAAACAATAATGATCTTTTGGGATAAGTGACAATTGACCTGAAGCCATACCATGATGTATATTATTATTTATCACATATGAATACTAATGCTTGACAAACGATAAAATCGTGATATTCTTATGATGAGTATCAGAAAAGTGGGAAATGTTTTTTAGTTTACGAAAGATCAGGGATAAAAAGGGATGAACAAGGCATTGATTATAACCACAACCAGTGGTTTTTTGTCGCAGTTCGAATTAAATAATGTCAGACTTCTTCAGAAAAAAGGATATCAGGTTCATTACGCAACAAATTTTGGTGTACCAATCTATGAGGTCAAAGATGAGACACTCCGGAATATGGGGGTTGTACTGCATCATATCAGTATTGAAAAAAATCCATTTAAAATAAAAAAGAATATATGGGCATTGCGGGAACTTATACGGATTATAGACCGCGAAGCGATCAGTGTTGTCCATTGTCATAATCCAAATGGTGGGGTATTGGGGCGTCTTGCAGCCGTACTCAGTAAAAGAAAGCCATTTGTGGTTTACACAGCACATGGATTTCACTTTTTTCAGGGAGCACCGGTAAAAAACTGGTTGTTTTATTATCCGGCGGAAAAAGTTCTGGCAAAATTTTCAGATATTATCATTACCATAAATCATGAGGATTATACGAGAGCAGATAAATTTCATTATAAAAAAGATGGGGGAGCAGCACTGATTCCGGGAGTTGGTGTAGATCTTGAAAAATTTTATCCATTAAAAGAAGATGAAGTTCATGAACGGGATACCTTAAGAAAAAATCTCGGAATTCCGGAGCATGCATTTCACATTGTATCTGCAGGTGAAATCAATAAAAACAAAAATCATAGAGTAGTGATTGAAGCAATTGCAAAACTTGCACGTCCGGACATCTACTATAGCATTTGCGGAGAAGGTCCCAATAGAAAAAATCTTGAAACAGAGATTAAAAAGTACGGGTTATCCGACCGGGTTTTCTTGCAGGGATATCGGAATGATATGCCAAAAATATGGAGAACCGCGGATATTTCTGTATTTCCGTCTTTGCGTGAAGGTATGGGAATGGCAGGATTAGAAGCAATGGCGAGTGGAATTCCATTAATTGCAGCAGATAATCGGGGAACCAGAGAATATCTTATAGATCAGGAGAATGGGCTGGTTTGTAATGCTGCTTCTGCAGACGAGTTTGCAAAAGCAATTCTTTCTTTATATGAAAATAAAGAACAAAGACAACGATATGCCGCAAGGGCGCAGAATACAGTTGAAAAATTTTCACTCCATGAGTCTGCGGCAAAAATGAGTCAGATCTACCAGAAACTGCCGAAGGTACCGGAAGTTACTATAGAAAATGACCGGGAGAGACCCATGATATCGGTGATCATGGGAGTTTACAATCAACAGGATCTTGAGGTTTTTGAAAAGGCAGTAAATTCTGTATTGCAACAGACATATCGGAATTTTGAGTTTTTAATATACAACGATGGATCTTCTATCAAAAAAGTAAACACATATATGAAAGAACTGGAAAATAAAGATTCAAGAATTCGCGTCATTGGTTCGAAAGCAAATCATGGACTGGGGTATGCGTTAAATCAATGCATTGCCAGTGCAAGGGGAAAATACCTTGCACGGATGGATGCCGATGATATTTCCCATCCAAAACGATTTGAAGAAGAAATCAGTTTTTTGAAAGATCATCCCGAATATATGTGGTGCGGAACAAACTGCAAGCTGGTTGATGACAGAGGCATATGGGGAGAGGGAGTCCGCCCGGAGGAGCCGGGTACGGACGATTACCTGAAATATTCGCCGTATATTCATCCAACCGTCATGTACCGTGCCAGCCTGTTCAAAAAGGTGGCTGGGTACGATGAAGGAAAAAAGACTGCGCGATGCGAGGATTATGAATTGTTTATGCGTTTGTTCGGACTGGGCTACAAAGGTTATAACATCCAGAAGTGCCTGCTTGATTACCGGGTAGACCGGGAAAATTATCACAATCGGTCATGGAAAAACCGGTTTCATGAAGGCCAGGTGCGTTACGAAGGATTTCGTGGTCTTGGAATCCTCTGGCCGAAAGGCTGGCTCTATATTTTTCGTCCGATGGTCAGCAGATTTGTACCGTCCAGCATGATCGTGAGAAAAAAGGAGCGTATGGCAGACTTATGAAACATCAGGCAATGATACAACCGCGAATGGAAACGTACCGTACGCTGTTAAAACAGAATACTTTTCTGTCCGGTGCTGCAGAGGAGTGCCTGAAGCAGCTGTGTGCACCGGAGGATCAGATATATGTCACCTTATGGGCACCGGCACTGGTACAGTATGTAGCATGGGTTTTGGAAGAGGCACAAAAAAACAGACAGAAAAGACTGTATTTTCTGGCAAGAGATGCATATCCGATGTATCTTGTCGCAAAGAAAATGGTGGAATATTTACATATTCCCGTAGAAATCTGTTATCTGCGAGTATCCCGTTATGCTTTGCGTATTCCGGAATATCATCTCCTCGGGGATGCGTGTCTGGACCGCATATTTCTTTCGGGGATTGATATCAGTTTCTATCAAATCTTAAACCGTGCGGCACTCAGTGAAGAAGAGATGATTGCTGTATGCAGGGAAATCAATTATCAGAGATCGTTACATGCAACCTTAAATCGGAAAGAAATTTTCAATTTAAGAGAACGGGTAAAAAAATGTTGTGCGGAAGGAACGACACATTTGCTGGAGAGGATTTATGAGAAGTCAGACGCAGCATATGAGACTACCATTGGATATCTGCGGCAGGAAGGCCTGCTTGACAATGTCCGTTATGCAATTGTTGACAGTGGATGGGTAGGAACCATCCAGAAAAGTATGCAGACACTTTTGGCACAGGAAAAAACCGGAATTACTTTGACGGGATACTATTTTGGATTATATGAGTATCCGGTAAACCGAAACAATTGCAGATATGAGGCATATTATTTCATGCCAAAGGGGAATATCAGAAAAAAGGCAGGATTCAGTAACTGTCTTTTTGAAGTGATGTACAGTGAACCTTGTCCGATGATAAAAGCTTATTGCTGTGAAGCCGGACGATATATTCCGGTATTCTCGCAAGTAGAGAATCCAAACACAGAGCAGCTAAAGAGAAACAATGAGTTACTCCGGATGTTTATGGATCATCTGTCGAAGCAGCCGGAACATAAAGCAGCCATGCTATGTCAGAAAGATATAGCAGGAAAGTTGTATGAAACCATCATGTCCAGACCAAATCGATGGGAAGCAAAATACTATGGTATGCAGCTGTTTTCGGATGATCTGTCCGATGAACATATGCGCTGTATCGCCAATCGCCTGACGCAGAGAGAAATTAAAGACCTGAGAATTCTTTCAAAATTATGTATCATGTTGGGGTTGTCAAAAAAGGTAATCCATGAAAGCGGGTGGATTGAAGGGACAATCGTCAATGCGGGAAAACATATTTCTTCAAATCTGAGATCCGCAAGAATGGCAAAGTATGTAACACATTTAAGGCAGAGCCTTAAAGCAAAATAGATAAAGAGGATTGCAATGTTTGAAACAGTTGGTGTCATGGCCGTAAGTGCCTGCATCTTACAAATGGTGTATGAAAAAATAGAAAAACAACGTCCGGTTGTTGATTACACGGAAGAAAACAAAAAGTTCCGGGAACAGAAAGAACAGGAAGCAAAAGAGTGGTCGGTACAGATCCTGCCATACCTTGAAAAGGAAAAAGAGCAAAGATCTGAGCCACCGGTTATCTGCGTAGAGGATCTTACTATGCGGTTTCGGATTGCAACCAATAATGTGTCAGGTATTAAGGAATATCTGATACAGACCCTTCGAAAACAGATGTCATACAAAGAACTGTATGCATTAAATCATATTAACTTTAACGTATATCGTGGAGAAATTGTAGGGGTGATCGGAACGAATGGTTCCGGAAAATCAACCCTGTTAAAGATTGTATCAGGTGCGCTCAATCCAACTTCAGGAAGAGTGGTTGTGGATCAGCGGAAGGTTCAGCTTCTCACGCTTGGTACCGGGTTTGATTTTGAACTGTCCGCAAAGGAAAACGTGTATTTAAATGGAGCAATCATTGGTTACTCCAAAGCATTTATTGACGAACATTATCAGGAAATCGTAGATTTTGCAGAATTAGAGGGATTCATGGAAGAAAAAGTAAAGAATTTTTCTTCCGGTATGGTTTCCAGGCTGGGCTTTTCCATCGCAACGGTGGCGGGTGCGGCAGAAATTTTGATTTTGGATGAGGTGTTATCTGTGGGAGATGAATTCTTCCGGAAAAAGAGTCTCGCAAGGATCAAAGAACTGATCCACGGCGGCTCCACCGTCCTTATGGTCTCGCATGGCATGCAGACGATCCTCGATAATTGTACGAAAGTTGTCTGGATTGAACAGGGAAACATGCGCATGATTGGGGAACCGAAAACCGTGTGTAAAGCCTATCGCAGCCAATACAGCGAGTAAGTATATTAATCTGGTAAAAAATCTGTATACAGATTTTTTATATATAACTCACATTTTTCAGAGGAAAGGAGACTTATTGTCATGAAAATGAAGAAATTAGCAGCTGCATTACTGGCCGCAGCTGTACTTGCAACAACTGTAGCGCCTGCTGCAACACCAGTATTTGCAGCAACAACTGCAGAGACTACAGCTACAGACGCAACACCGGAGCAGGAGGTTACTGTAAAGAAACCTGCCAAAGCTACTGTTGCAGCAAAAAATGATTCTGTAAAGGTAACCATCAAGAAAGTTGCCGGAGCAGCAGGATACGAAGTACAGTATTCTACATCCAAGAAATTTACAAAGAAGACTACAAAGTCTAAGACAACAAAGAAGACAAGCTACACTGTAAAGAGCCTGAAGGATAAGACTACTTACTATGTTCGTGTTCGTGCTTACAAGCTGGACAAGAATGGTAAGAAAGTATATTCCAAGTGGACATCTACAACAAAAGTTAAAACAAAATAGTTTTTATGAAATGTGAGTTTACCATAGGAGTCAGGGAATACTGACTCCTATATCTTGACAATAGGGGATATATTTTGAAAAAAGTAAGAGAAGAAGCCGTGAAAATGTTCATGGTATTGATGTTTACATTATTGCCACTGTACTATTCGGATAATTACTATAATATTTTAAACGATAAAAGGGATATTTACTGGCTGTTTTCGCGAATTTTATTTGTAGTTATCGCAGTCAGTTTGTGCATCAGTCTGATGCTTGTGATAAAAAACCATCAATTCTCAAAAAATATGAGGACACAGCTTAGAAAAATCAGCATACTGGATGTTGTGATGCTGCTATTTGGCATACTTGCAATTGTGTCAACGGTATATAGTGCCGACATCGAAAATTCCATCTCCGGAGAAAATGCGTGGGATGTGGGAACACAGATGATTGTCTGCAGTGTCATTGTTTATTTTATCATTTCCAGATGCTACAGCGGAAAGGGAGATCTCTGGGTATATCTGTATTTCGGGACCGCCGCAGTGCTTGCAATCGGTATCATAGACCGGCTGGGGTATGATTTCCTCATCATGCATGATGAGATTCCGTTGCAGTACAACATCTTTATTTCAACCATTGGAAATGTAAACTTCTGGGCGGGATATTTGTCGATCATTATTCCGTTTTTCATGCTGGCAGTGCTGTTTACGAAAAACCGGTTTGCACGGTTTTTTATCTATCTGCTTTTGCTTGCAGCATATTTCAGTCTGTTTATCACGCTGACAAATACGACTTACATAGGAATTGGCATTGCAGCATTATTTGTTGTATGGTATTCACTCTGCAAAGTCAATCGTCTGAAAAATCTTGCGATCAATGGAATTTTGTTCGCGATAGCCGGTGGAATTGCGGAATTTTTGTGGAGAAATCCATGTACACCGCGTGCGATTGATACCGACAGTGTGTCTAAGCTGCTTTTGGCACACCGTCTGTATCTGGTTCCGGGTATTCTTGGAATAGTAATCATTTTGCTGTTCCTGCTGGGGACGGTTTTTCCAGAAAAAATACGGACAAAGATGGATACATGTGTGGAGCGTGTGTTGAGTAAAGTATGGATCTGGCTGATCATAGTCGGAGTTATCGGTGTGGTATTCTATGTGATCTACAATTACAATCTGAAATTATTTAATTTCCGTGGTTCCATCTGGTATTTCTCCTTTATGGGATTTTTAGATGGCACGCTCTGGCAGAAACTTATGGGTGTCGGACCGGCACTTTTGGATACAGTTACACAGGCACAGATTGCGAAAGCCGACTTTTATGTGGAGTGGAACTGGCTGTATTGTACCGCGCATAATGATCTGCTGGAATATCTTGTTACGATGGGAGTCTTTGGTGCAGCCTGTAAGCTCCTTATGTATATTCTGCCGTTTGTCATGTATGCAAGGGGCAAAGAACGTAAGCCGGAAAAGGCAGCAGTTCTTGCAGCACTGGTTGGATATCTGGGGCAGGGCTTGTTTACCGGACCTTATATTCTGACCTATGTACTTTACACCATTTTCCTGGGTGTGCTGGGCGCATATTGTCGCATGGGAAAAGAAAAAGGAGCAGAAGCATGAGTATTCGGCAATATTGGTTTGTGCTCTGGGAACTGACCAAAAGAGAATTGAAACGAAAATATGCCAGAAGTTTTCTGGGAATTCTGTGGAGCTGCGTGTATCCGTTGATGCGTATGGCATTGGTTGTGGTATTGTTCTCGACCATTTTTAATAAAGGAATTGATAAGTATCCGGCGTATTATTTCGTGGGATTTCTTATGTTTGAGTTTTTTGCGACAGCGACACAGACGTCGCTTACTACGTTGAAAGATAACAGGAATCTGCTGATAAAGTCGAAGCTGCCGCGGGAATTGTTTGTGTTGTCCCGTGTGCTGACGGCATTTGTGAATTTCCTGCTGGGGTGTATACCGTTTGCACTGGTGCTGGCATGTTATCGCACACCGATTACCATTAATTATTACATGATTCCGGTAGTGTTGCTGTTATTACTGATTTTTACAACCGGAGTTTCCTATGCGGTATCGATCTGGTTTGTGTTTCAGCGGGATGCAGGAAACATTTATTCTAATTTTATTTTTATTCTGCGGTTTTTTGTTGCAATGTTTTACTCAATTGACTGGGTTGCCGCGGGAGTCCGCTGGGTGATTGAACATAATCCGGTGTATTTGTATATTTACATTTTACGTCAGTGTGTTGTGTATGGGCAGAGACCGGAATGGATGTATGTGAGAAACGGAATTATCTGGGCAGCAGGGATGTTTGTAGTTGGGATTCTGATATTTAAAAGGTATGAGAATGATGTGGTGGAGAGATTGTAGTGGAAAATAGAATGGAGTCATTAAGACAAAACTGGTTTGTCATTCAACAGCTGATAAAAAGAGATAAACAAAGAAGTCTGTCATCTACTTTCATGGGAGAATTGTGGGAGATCATTAACCCTCTGATCAATATGATTGTTATGGTGTTAGTTTTTGGCAAGATGTTTGGTTATGGTATTGCTGGAGGGTTTCCGCTTTATGTACTTACGGGAACGACACTTTATGGATTGTTTACTTCTGGAACTACTATGTGTCTGCAGGCATTAATGGGAAATAAAAATTTCCTGATTAAAACGCAGCTTAACAGGAATGTGTATGTAATCCAAAAAATTCTGCTGGCTTTTCGTAATTTTTTATTTTCCCTGATGATTTATGCATTTGTAATCGCTTTGTATCGGATTTCACCGAGCGTGACATGGCTTTTATTCATCCCAGATGTTTTTCTGATGCTGATTATGATGCTGGGGATTGGAAAAATACTGGCGGTGATCAATGTGACATTTGCAGATATTACATATTTTTACAAGATATTTACGCTTTTTCTCATGTACGGATCAGCAATTTTTTATCGACTGGATCGATTATCACCAGCGATGCAGAAGATAATGACTATTGTAAATCCACTCTATACAGTTATTGCGATTGCAAGAGAATGTATTATGGAGCGGATATTTCCAGATTGGAAGTTGTGGGTAATTGTAAGTGTGTATGCAGGTGGATGTTATCTGGTAGGGAGCGTTTATTTTAACAGAAAAATAGAAGATATAGTTGCAAAGATGTAAAAATAATAAAGCACTATAGATAGGAGCAGAAAATGGTTGAAGGGAATAAAAATAAGGTCAAGTTATTAATTTGTTATCATAAACCAGCATATTTATTAAAAGATAATGTGATGACACCTATTCATGTGGGAAGAGCAAATGCAAAGGTCCGTATGGGGGAAGAAAATCCGGATTATCAATGGTTAGTAAATAATATGATTGGTGATGATACCGGGGAAAATATATCAAATAAGAATGATTATTACAATGAAATGACGGCTGTATATTGGGCATGGAAGAACTATGAAGAGTTGGGTAATCCGGATTATATTGGATTGATGCATTACAGACGGCATTTTATTTTTGATGAAAATATAACTGATGTTGTAAATGTTAAAAATTTTGATGAAAGTTCTTATAAGTCTTTTCTTGGGTATGATGAACGTAAAATGTCAGATTTTGTAGATGGGTATGATTTTATTGCGCATATAGGAGAAGTTCCTAATGTGTATCAGCATTATATCAGAAATCAGAGAAAAGAGGATCTGGACAGAGCAATTGAAATTGTTTTGAAAAAATATCCTGATTATGAAAGTTATGTGGATGGTTATTTTAATGGATCAGAAAGTAATTTTTGTAATATGTGTATTTTCAGCAGAAAAATATTTTTTGAGTATTGTGAATGGATTTTCTCAATTTTAGAGGAATTTGAAAATCAGATAGATATGGCTCAAAAAAGGTTCTTTATATCTGAGAGATTAACGGGTCTGTTTCTTTATCGATTAATGAAGAATAAGGAAATGAAATATAAGAAGTTACCAATCGCTTTTTTGGAAGAAGCGGTAAATGTTCCAATTGCTATTTATGCAGAAGAAGGAGAGGAGCTGACAACAGCTGTAAGCTTATATTCCATTTTAAATAATAAAAGTGACTATAATTCCTATTCCATATATGTTTTTTGTGAAAAAGAAAGAGTTGCACATGTAGAGAATAAAATAAGACAATATATTGAAGTGCAAAATAAATGCGAGATTCAGGTTATAGGAACCGATGATAAACCGGATGTTTTGCCGTTGGTATTAGATGAGTATCTTCCAAAATTAGGGAAATGTATTTATATCTGGGGGAAAGTTCTTACGCTTCATGATTTGGGAGAATTTTATCGTATCTGTAGTGTAGATGATTATATGGCTGTGGGTGTACCTAGAACATTATATGATCCGGCAGAACCGGATAAAATAATAAATTCAGATTTGCTCGTGCTAAATTTAAAGAGATTTAAATTGAATGGTATATCCCAAAAGACCAGAACTATGATACAGACAGACGGTGATCAGGATTTATTGAATAAGGTTTTGAAAAATGAAATTGGTTATATACATGAAAATTTCTTTGTAAGTGAACATCTTGCAAATTACAAAGATAAAGTGTTTTCATTAAATGAAAAACGTGGAGAAATTCAGAAATATGTTTTATGGCATGTATTTATGGTTTACGATCAGATTGAGCCAGAATTTAATATTCAAGGCATTTTTAGTCAGTTCTGGTGGGATTGTATCAGTAAAATTCCATACGAATTTCAACATATTCAGGTCTCTGAAAATTCGCTCAGATCACTTATCATAAAGCAGCAGTATGAAATTAATGCTTATAAAGGTGTACAGAAATTAGATTCTGTGGAGCAATGGCGTAGTTATGGTTTTTGGGGAAAACTTAAATTTTATTACGTAAATAATGGGTTAAAGCAGACGATACTTTATGCAATACAGAAAATGACTGGGAGGGCAAAATAATGGCTAAACCAATAGTCTCAATTTTAATTCCGGTATATAATGTTGAAAATTATTTGGACAAATGTCTGGATAGTGTGATCAGCCAGACAATGAACAATATAGAAATTATTTGTGTGAATGACGGATCAACAGATCATTCCGGAGAAATTTTAGAAAAATATCAAAAGAAAGATAAACGTATTATTGTTGTTAACAAAGAAAATGGCGGATTACCTTCTGCAAGGAATGCAGGGTTGGAAATTGCACGTGGAAAATATATTGGATTTGTTGATTCGGACGATTATATAAATTCTGATATGTATGAAAAGATGTATCGTGCAGCAAAGAAGCATGATTCGGACGTTGTTATATGTGGTGCTAATATTTATCCAGAAGAACCGCATGCGGATCAATGGCTTTATAACTGTTTATCGCCTAAAAGCCGCTACTATGATAAATTTGAACCTGACATATTATTTCAAGAACAGGATATGTCTCCGTTTTTGTGGAGAACAATGGTTAGTCGGAGATTAATTGAAAAGAAGAATTTTCGATTAGATGAAGAGGTTCAAATTGGAGAGGACAAAGCATTTCAAAATAAAATCTATCCTTATGCCAATTCCATAACAGTGATTTCGGATAAACTATATAATTACTGTTGGTACAGACCAGGCTCTTTAATGGAAAGGAATGTGTATACAGATCCTACACTTAAAGTTGAAAAACATATTAAGCTGATAGAAACAATGTCTGAGGATATTAATAAACTTCCACTTTCAACAGATCTCCGGCAGATGAAGGAAAGTTTTTTGAAATGGGCAATTTTGTTTATATATAATGATTTTGTTTATTGTACGCAGAAACAGAAAAAAAGTTGTGCCAACAGGTTGATACAGGTTTTAAAAAATAATAATGTAAATGCCTTTTTATATTATTGGGATGATAATTTGAAATCACAGTATGCGTATATAAAAGGTGAACAGGAAATTGATACTTCAACAGAAGTGAAGCTATCTTTGATTATTCCTTGTGAATATGAATCGACATATTTTGGTAAATGTCTTGATTACATAAAAAAGAGCCAACAAAAAGACGTTGAGTATATTTTGGTGAATAATGGCTTATCAATGCCAAATTATATTAAATCTTTAAAAGTAATGAAAGATAAATCTAATCTGAGATTATTTAACACACCTAAGCATTATTCTTTTGACCAGATTTGTAACACAGGAATTTCATTGGCAGAGGGGACATATGTGGGCTTTTGGAATCCAGATGATTTTTATAAGTCAGAAAATGAACTTGAGAACTGGTTAAATAAAGCTTTGGATGAGAGCGTGGATATATGTGTCAGTAAAAATCTAAATTTAAAATGGCAGGATGTCGTTTTTGCTGACTGTAAACAGTTATCCACAGCGGTAAAGACATTATGGACTTCAGATTTATATCATACGTTGTATAGACGTAAATTTTTGACAGATGAGAACATTCAGGTTAATAATTATTCAAAAATTAGTGGATTTGAATTTTATTGTAAAAGTGTTTTAAAAGCAGAAAGAATTGGTTTTTATCAGGAATCTGTTTATTATGTACGGGATATTTGGACAAAGGACTGGATGGAAACACAAAAGGTTGAACTTTTACTACAGGGAATTGATGCAATAATGGATCTGTCAATTGAATATGATAATGCGTATTTACACTCAAAAATTGTGAATATGTTAAATGGAGATGAATTGAAAAAAATTATTGTAAGAAATACACTGCCATGGAAAGGAAAAGAAAGTGAAGGAAGTCAGGTTGAGAGTTGCTGCTTGATTTTTAAGATTAGTCAGAAGATAGATACGCATCTGTTGGATGAGGCAGGAATTTTAATTGATGGAAATACCTTTGGATTATTGTATGACATGGTTTCAGAAAGACAGAAATTTATTGCTAAAATTGGATAAAAAAGAGGAAATGCATAATGGTTACTTTTACAAAGTTTGGTTCATGTGTAACATCTGATGTCTTTAATTTTATGAATATTAGTAATTACTATCCTAAACATATATATACTGCAATAAATATTGCAACTGCGGTACATAAGGCTGATATACCAATATTAGAGGAAGATCTTGTTGCAGAGAATGGATTTTGGAAAAAAATGCAAAAGTATTGTTTTTCACATGAGGCACTTGATGATTGTATAAAAAAATGGCAATCGGATTATTTTATATTTGATTTGTGTGATGAAAGACTTCCTTTACAAAAATGGAAGTGTGGAGGATCTACGGCAAATATTCCGGTAACATGGAATACATATAGAACTTCCTTAAATGTTTTAAATGGAAATAGTTATAAACAATATGGTGGGATAGAAATCAGTGATTGGCATCTAGCTGATAGAAATAAGGAACTTTACAGAAAAAATATTCAGAGTTTTATTAGTAGTATAAGGAAATACTATGATTCATTGCATATTATTTATATTTCAATGAGACAGGCAGATTATGCATTAAATCGAACAGATATGCAAGTTATTCCACTTGATGATTTTCCCAAAAAAGGAATGAGCAATTTTCAGAGGAGAAAAAAAGAAAATGCGGTTATAGAGTTTGCTGAAAGTATTGTCAGAGAGGAGATGCCGGATATTTGGTATATTAATACACCTGAAAATCTAATTGCGGATTCGGAACATCATTTTGGAATACACCCATTACACTTTCATTATATAGTTTATGAATATTTGGCAAAATGTGTGCAAGGAATAGCTGATTTTGACCCAAAAGGATTTTGTAGTAGACGAAAATTGCAAGTAAGTATGGATGTGAAGGAGCATTGGCTCAAAGTGAAATTAGATGAACTGATTAGTAATTATGGTAAAAATTTTGTGTAAGTAATGAATACAAAGATTTTATCAACGAAAAAGGAAAATAAATATGAGCAAAAATATTAATATCATATCAGAAGATGTTTGTACAGGTTGTGGTGCATGCAATAATTGCTGTCCTGTTGATGCAATAGAGATGTTGGAAGATCAAGAGGGGTTTAAATACCCTAATATTGATATGGATAAATGTATTTCATGTGGAAAATGTATAAATGTTTGTCCGGAGGCCAATGTTGAACGGATTAACCAAAATTTACATGAAGAACCGGAATGTTATGCGGCGATGGCAGATACAACTATTAGAATAAAAAGTTCTTCTGGTGGTGTTTTCGCTATATTAGCAGAGTCAATATACCAGAGAAATGGACTTGTTTGTGGAGCTGTTTATGCTGACGATTATAAATCAGTATATCATATTGTAAGTGATGACAGACAGGATTTAGATAAAATAAGAGGATCCAAATATGTGCAAAGTGATATAGGTAAATGCTTTTGTAAAATAAAACATGCGTTAGAAGAGGATAAGTATGTATTATTTTCAGGATGTCCGTGTCAGGTATCTGGATTATATATGTATCTAGGAAAACCGTATGAAAAATTGATTACAATTGATGTAGTATGTCATGGAGTTAATTCTTTAAAAGCTTATAATTCATATATAGCTGAATTAGCAAAAGGAAGAATTGTTGAAAAAGTAAATTTTAGAGATAAAACGATTCATGGTTGGAGCTCTATTGTGAACGTAAAATTTACAGATGGATCCCAGTATGATGCAGCCTGGAATAAAAATCAGTGGTATGATCTTTTTTTGGGTGGTGTTATTAATAGAAAATGTTGTGCAACTTGTCATTATGCAAAGATAAACCGAATTGGCGATATTACTTTAGGTGATTTCTGGCAGGTGCATAGATGGGATGAATTATGTAACGATTGGAAAGGAACATCGTTAGTACTTTTAAATTCAGAAAAGGGTAAAAAAGTTTATAAAGAATTGGAAAGGAACTTGATATTAAGTAAAGAAGCCCCATTAGAACATGCAATAAAATATAATGGTGCATTGAGACAACCAACGAGCATGGCACCGGGCAGGAAATATTTTTTCAATCATTTAAAGGATGGGTATCATAAAGCATATTGGTATGGGCGTGAATGGAGATATGATGTTGGTTTAATAGGCTGGTGGTTCTCAGCAAATTACGGAAGTGTGTTAACGTATTTTGCAATTGGAAAAGTTTTACAGGATATGAATCTGTTACCAATTCTTATTCGTATTCCAAAATTGGATGGAAGTTCCTGGGAAGAGATAACAGAAGAAAATATTAAGTTTATGGAAAAATATTTTCATGTTTCTAATCCCAGAAGTTATTCACAATTAAAAGAAGTGAATAAGTTTTGCGATTCATTTATGTTAGGATCTGATCAGTTGTGGGTTTCTGCATACAATAAAATTTTAGGATATACATTTTATCTTGATTTTGCGGACGCAGACAAGAAGAAAATTGCATATGCAACTTCTATGGGGTATGACAGATATGATGGAAGTGATGAGGACAAGAAGATAGTCAAGACGCTTTTAAAACGGTTTGATGGAATTTCAGTAAGAGAAACAGAGTCAGTGTCGTTGTGTAAAAAAGAATTTGACCTTGACATTGTAAGGAATCTAGATCCGGTATTTCTTTGTAAACAAGAACATTATGATATGTTAGCGAAAGAGTCACAAATACAAGTGGATGAAAAATATAATTTGGCATATATACTTGATCCTACGGATGAAAAGAAAATGGCTATACAGAGTTTGAAAGAATTGACCGGTGTGGAAACAAAAATTATTTTGGATATGAAAAATTTTGACAAATCATATGCTAAATGGTCTGATATGGACATAATAGACAAAGTATCTGTGTCAGATTTTGTGAAACTAATCAGAAATTGTAATTTCCTATTAACAGATTCTCATCATGGTGTTTGTTTCGGAATGATTTATCATAAAAAATTTTTGGCTATTAGGAATCCAAGAAGAGGAGCAGTGCGATTTGATTCTTTATTTAAGCTTTTCGAAATGGAAAATTGTTTGACAGAAGAGGGGAATGTATTGGAATCTCTAAAAAAGACCCCTTCCCCGGACTATGAGAGAATAGATCTAAAAATGAAGAGCGAAAAGGCTCGGTCATTAGAGTGGATGCAATCAATGTTAATAGACAATAAACATGAACAAGAAGAATTGGTGGAAGATATTTTTGCAAAATATTTTCATGAATTACAATGCATGAAGGCCGAACAAATATGAAAATATTTTAAATAATTGAATCAATTGTTTATGAAACCCATGGATCACAAGTTTATTTTAGAAGGATCAAGAAACAATAAAATATAATATACACATTGAGATTTAAAGGGCGCACATAAGAAGGAGGAGTTTAAAATGCAGGTACAAAAAATTTTTATTATCACACCATTGGGAAACAAAAATTCAGAAGCGCGAAAACATGCAGACAGAATGTGGAATGAGGTTTTTGTTCCTGTATCCGAAAAGATATCTACAAATGATTTAAAGGTTGAGTTTGAACGAAGTGACTTGATGGATGAGGGAAGTAATTCAAGAGTAAAGAAGATAATGGAATTAATAAGAGCGTCAAGTGGTTGTATAGTGGATTTATATACGATAGGGAATTTGAATGTTATGTATGAAGTAGGTTTAGCACATTCTCAAGGTAAGCGAGTGTTTTTCTTGAGATCTGATAAAATTCAAGAAAATGAAATACCTTCAGATATACGGTATTATGCAGAATATTACTATACCTACAATCTTGATATTTTTAGAGGAAAAGCCGCATCTGATGAAATCGCAAATATTCAGAAGGAGATTGTGGATGTGTCTAAAGCTATGGTTTCTTCTAACACAAAGTATACATTATATAGACCATGTTTTTACGAACCGACCAATCTATATGTAGAGAATTTGTTGGAGGGAATAAACTGTAGAATTACAAATATTGAATCGTTAGTAAAGGATTTTGGATCATCTAGCGAAGATAAGAGAACGTTAGCTCAATATATAATTGGTGAAAACGATGCATTTGATGCCTTAACAGAGGCTGTGAAGAAATCAAATATTTCAGTTAAAACAACCAGATTTTCACCATATTCAGTTGTTGGAAGGCAGAATGTATTTTTTAGTACTATTAATAATTTGATGACAAATGAGGTTACACCGGATAAGGTGGAACGTATTATAACTGCTAATAATAATGAAAAATTTGACGAAATTGCGAAATTGATGGTCAATAATGCGGGAAAAGATTTTGATATTTACATTTCAAGAATAGAATATAGTTTTGAAATGGTGGTCATTGATGACGAAATTGTTTTTATACATTTTAGAAAATATAATCAGCAAGAAAAGGAAAAGAGGAGCGCTTCTCCTATGCTTATTTCAGCCACATTGCGTATTGAAAAGAGAATTATTGCAAATGAATTTTCGACAATTTTTGATAGTATTAAAAACAGTAAGAAAGATATGCTTGCAGTGATTCGATGTAAGGAAATTACTACTGAAAATTTGAGTGAAAAAATAAAAAAATACAAGCGTTTATTTGAAGAAGCAGTAAAAGAATACCAGATGTCGCAAGGTGTATTTGAAGATAATATTAATTCTCAGATAAAAAGCTGATAATAAAAATGTGTCTCTATTGATTGGGAAAAATAGATTTAAGGCAAGTTATTTGACTCCGAGGAAATAGATGTGATTGTTAGAAGCAAATTAGAACAGGAAATTTTCAGAACAAAAGAATGGTTAAAAAGCATTTGCAAAAGAAACTATTCCAAGTGAAGAAACGGTTTATAGTTTACTAAGAAGAATTGAGAAACTTGAAGAACAGGTTAGCAAGTTACAAGGATAATTTTACTAATGGGGTGTAAAGATGGAACATATTTTTGCTAGGGGAGGATGTAAAAGGATATCAGGATAATAATGTGAATATGTGATTGCAAACAAAAGAATTTTATGCGAAGAGAAGGAATGTTATGTTAGAGTTTGTTATATCGACAATATTATCTGGGATTATTTGGGATGTTATAAAGGGAACTCAAAAACTGTTATATCATTATTTCTTAAAGAAAATGGATATTGCTGAGGCGGAGTTGACAAATTTAATAGAAAATATTCCGCAAGAAGAAAAAAACAATAAAAAATTGATAATTGAATATCTGAAAGAGGATAGCGAGTATCAAATTTTGTTAAAGCAAGCCGTAAGAAACGTCAGGAGCGCTAACTTAAAAAAACGCATGACGGTTATTGTGTTAGTTGTGATTATTGTATTGGGAGCAGGTCATTATTATTTAGGTGTAATGGATGGACAATTCCGTTCTTTTTCAAATGACTATGTACAGGTTGTATATAATGGTTACAAAAAAAGGAAGTTACACCTATCAGCCCAGAAGGAGATACATATTTTTACAATAATTGGTGGGATTTGAAGCGAAAGAAGTATATTCGTGTAGTAAAATTTTACGGAGATACAGGGATTGATGATAGTATAAAGATGATGGAAGGTGATGAAGCCGAGAGAGATATGTTTGTAGATATATGCACATCACAACAAATTTATCATACTCTTCAATATGCTGAATCTGAATTAGGAATAACTGAGACACAGGGGTTAAATGGTGACTTTAAGAATGAAGCAATTACAGGGGATAAAGGACTTACTATCAGAGGAGGTTCACAAACAGAAACAATAGAGAATATACCTGATATGATTCTGGTGCAATATAAGAACTCTGGGTATAAATATTTTGTTGTTGGGAAGACGTTATACGTGGATAATAGTGGATATATGATGGCAATGTTGTCATATAGTGGAATGTCATATGATGATTTTATGGATTCATATGATAAAAAAATTGTAAAATTAAGAAATTGTTTTAATAATATAAAACAGCTTGCATATTGAAGGAAGATGGAAATAATACACCCGTTGCAATTTGATTTGTGTAGAGAAATGTGAGGTGATTAATATAAAAGATTTGTTGCATACATATAAGGTAACAGTGCCACTACGGTATTATACATATGATTTACACAGCAAGGAGAAAGATTCGGAATATGTGATGGGATTAAAGCAGGATGTTAACTGGGATGTAGAGCGTGCGGTGGAAGATCCGATTCCCGATACCAATCAAGTATTCAAAAAAGATGAGTTTGTTCATATCCATTTGTTTTGTGGAAAAGATTTGGAACATGAAGAGATACCTGCGGATTTTTTTAATGTAGAAATTACAAATATTGTTGTACATGATCGAGAGGAGGCTCGTGATTTTGTGAAGCCATATCTATATAGAATATGTCGAACATTAAGTTTTTTCCTAAGTCAACATAATTGTAATAAGCACAGTTATCAGCCACGAGTGGAAACGGATGTGGAGCATGCAATATGGGAAAATTCGGTTTATGAGCCATTTGAACAAGTACTTCATAAACAAGAAGATACTGTTGAAACAACGTGGGTGAACGGAAAAAAGTATCAGATAATTACCATTGAGTCGGCGCCAATTGTCATCTCAACAAGTGTATATAGCAAAATTTATGGAAAAATGCCGATGGATGACTTTTTGCTATATGTTGATTGTTCAGATACGGATTTGAATTACATGCTTGATGAATTTTATCTGGCATTGGGACAGGAAAACAGATATAGCAAGTTTTTCCATTTATTTTCGATAATTGAGTTTATTGAAAAGAGATATGAGGACAATAACGGTGCCAGTAAGTTATTCGACTCCGAGGAAATAGATGTGATTGTGAAAGCAGCACTTGATAGTCCGGTATTGGTGGACAAGGAAAAAAGAGATCGCGTTCGCGGAGCATTGAAGCAGATACTTGGAAATCTGACTGATATTGGAAGAAAAGAAAAACTGGTTCATATTTTGCATGAGATGGGAATTTATAAAATTGAAAATTGTGGAACAGAGTTTGAAATTGATAGTAAAACAATAGGACAGATAATCAATTTGCGAAATAAATGTTATCATGCAGACCGAAAAAATAAGGGAGAGACAAAAATAGATGTTGATTTGGCAGTTACACAATTGATGTATATATGTGAACGGGTAATTGCGGCACAAGTAAAACCAATTCATCAGTAATGAAAATATTAAAAATATCGAGATGGGGGAATAAAAATGTACGATTATTTAGTAGTAGGCTCCGGTCTGTTTGGCTCTGTATTTGCCAGACAGGCAGCTGATGCCGGAAAGAAAGTGCTTGTAATAGACAAGCGCCCAAACATTGCCGGAAATGTTTACACAGAAAAAGTAGAGGGTATCAATTTCCACAAATACGGTGCCCATATTTTCCATACAAACAACACAGAGGTATGGAATTATGTAAACCGTTTTGCAACGTTCAACCGGTTTACGAATTCACCGGTTGCAAACTACAAAGGGGAATTGTATTCCATGCCTTTCAATATGTACACCTTCAACAAGATGTGGGGCGTTGTCACACCGGAGGAAGCGGCTGCCAAAATTGAGGAGCAGAAGAAGGAGATCACCGAAGAACCGCAGAACCTGGAAGAACAGGCAATTTCTCTTGTTGGTCGTGACATCTATGAAAAACTGGTAAAGGGTTATACCGAAAAACAGTGGGGACGTGACTGTAAAGAGCTTCCGGCATTCATTATCAAGCGTCTTCCTGTCAGGCTTACGTTTGATAATAATTATTTCAATGCATTGTATCAGGGAATTCCGATCGGTGGTTACACAAAACTGGTAGAGAATTTGCTGGAAGGTATTGAAGTCCGGTTAAACGAGGACTATCTGGAAGATAAGGAAAAATGGAATGCGATGGCGGAAAAAGTTGTTTATACCGGAGCCATCGATGCCTATTTTGACTATACGTTGGGAAATCTGGAATACCGTTCGGTACGTTTTGAAAATGAGATTCTTGATATGCCGAACTTTCAGGGGAATGCGGCGGTAAATTATACAGATCGTGAGACTCCGTGGACAAGGATCATTGAACACAAATGGTTTGAGTTCGGAAAAGATGAAAATGGAAATGACTTGCCAAAGACCATTATCAGTAAGGAATATTCTTCGGAGTGGAAGCCGGGGGATGAGCCATATTACCCGGTTAATGATAAGAAGAACGGGGAACTTTACCAAAAGTATAAAGCGCTGGCAGAGAAAGAGGAAAATATCATTTTTGGAGGCCGCTTAGGGGAATACAAATATTATGATATGGATGCGGTGATTGCAAGTGCTCTGGAATGTGCCAGAAATCAAATGTATTGATTAAAAGCGCAGGAATATGCAAAAATAACTAATAGAGATTGGATAACATACAAAACTATGCTATAATTCTATTGAATAAAAGCGCAGGAATATGCAAAAGTAACCAATAGAAGGAGGCGCATTGTATGGAAATTAAGAGAAATATATATTTGAATAAGCTTATCAGCAAGAAACACAACGGATTGATTAAGGTGGTAACTGGGATTCGGCGTTGTGGAAAATCATATCTGCTTTTTAATCTGTTTAAAGATCATCTGCTGGCAGAGGGAGTGAATCCGCGGCATATTATAGAAATTGCCTTTGACTCTTTTGAAAATAGAAAATTTCGTGATCCGGAGGTTTTGTATCCGTATATGAAAGAACAGATTCAGGATGAGGATATGTATTATGTTTTGTTGGATGAGGTTCAGCTTCTGGATGAATTTGAAGCTGTGCTTAACAGTCTGATCCGTATGAAAAATGTAGATATTTATGTGACAGGAAGCAATGCACATTTTCTTTCAAAAGATGTAATTACGGAATTTCGCGGCAGGGGAGATGAAGTTCATATGTACCCGCTCAGTTTTGCCGAGTTCATGTCTGTTTATCCGGGGACAAAGGAGAATGGCTGGCGGGAGTATGTGGTATATGGCGGGCTTCCGCTTGTCTTGAATTTTAAAACGCCGGAAGAAAAAATTACATTTTTAAAGGCGCTGTTCGAGGAAACTTATATTTCAGATATTGTAGGCAGACATAAAATCCGGAACCGTGCGGAATTGGAGGAACTTTTAAATATTCTTTCTTCTGCCATCGGTTCACTCACAAATCCGACAAAGCTGTCAGCGACGTTTAAGAGCATGAAGCAGAAGAGTATCAGTGCCGGTACAATCAAAAACTACATTGATTATCTGTGTGATTCCTTCTTGATTGACAGTGCGATACGGTATGATATCAAAGGAAAAAAATATATTGATACACCCGTAAAATATTATTTTACGGATATGGGGCTTCGCAATGCACGGCTCAATTTCCGCCAGTTGGAAGAAACGCATACTATGGAAAATGTTATTTTTAACGAATTAAAGCTTCGCGGATTCAATGTCGATGTGGGAGTTATTGAAATTAACAGTACCAATGAAAAGGGAAACAGTGTGCGCAAGCAGCTGGAAATTGATTTTGTCTGCAACAAAGGATCAAAGCGTTACTATATTCAGTCGGCTTATGCGATGCCTGATCAGGCAAAGATGGAACAGGAACAACGTTCTTTGATGCTGACAGGGGATGCCTTCAAAAAAATTATTATTACGAAGGATTCGCCGGGACCTTACTATAATGAGGACGGGGTTCTTGTTATGAATATCTTTGATTTTCTGCTTGATGAGAATATGCTCAATTATTGATATATAAACATTGAAAAAGTTTAAGAGGCAGTGATCATGAAAAACGAAGTGAAAATTGCATTGAATATCTGCACATTCCAGCGTGAAGAATTTATTCACAGAAATCTGTCGCTTTTGCAGGCATCGGATTTTTTCAATCCGGACAACCCGCAGTATTACGGAAGGCTTCATATTTTTGTGGTGGACAATGGCAGCAGTCTGCAATTGCCGGAGAGTCCGTATGTGCATTGTATTTATAACAGGAATACAGGAGGTTCCGGTGGATTTCAGAGAGGAATTGAGGAGATCCGTAAACGAAATGAGGGATTTACCCATGTCATTTTTATGGATGATGATGTTGCCTTTGACATCAGCAGCTTTTATCTGCTGTTTGATTTTTTATCTGAGGTTGGGGAGGCGGACAGGGATCGCCCGGTAGCGGGACGCATGTTTTGCATGGATGATCCATATATCCAGTACACGGCGGCGGAGAAGTGGAACCGGGGAATGGTTTCGCATGTGGAGTTCATGCGCGATGTCCGGGAGATGGAATACACACAGGGCAGAGTGATCTACGACGCGGATGCGGATTACGGTGGCTGGTGGTTTTGCTGTTTTCCATATGTATTTGTACAGGAAAATGATGTGCTTCCGTTTTTCATCCACTGTGATGATGTGGAATATGGTCTGCGATGCGGCAAAAAGCCGATCATTATTGAAGGAGTGCAGGTGTGGCATGAAACATACGACAAGCGGATGACACCTCTCATGCAGTATTATGACACGCGAAACCCGCTGTTTGTGAACCAGCTCTATGGTTTTTTGCCGGAGCCTTTGCAGCTTTTGCAGCAGTGGAAGGATAAGATGACGGCGTTTCATGTAAAAGGAGACTGGCTTTCGGAGTATTATGTGATCCTTGCAATGAATGATTTCCTGAAAGGCATGGGGTGGTTGAAGCGGATTGATGCGGGGAAGTATCACAAAAAACTGCAGAAGGCAAAAAGCTGCAGGGTAAAGAATGCGATATGCTGGCGGTTTGTGGAGCACCGGGCGAAAAAGGTTTTTAAGATATGAGAAGTGAAGTATACAGTTTTCTGGTAAACAGGCATCCGGGAATTTCATACCGGTATCATAAGGTACATGATGATGCAACCGGTATGCGCAGAATGTTTTCCTGGGCATATTTGTTGTGGATAAATTTCGCATATTATGTATTGTTCTGTAGATTTCTCGGAAGAATTCCAGAGATGGAAATATATGAAAAACGCAAATTGATGATAAAAACCAGCGAATCCGAAGGACACTGGAAAGATGAGGAGTTTTTTCCTGTAGAGGATTTTGTCAGAAAAATCAAAGATTACGATGTGATCTCATTTGATATTTTTGATACATTGATTTTTCGCCCGTTTTCTTCGCCGACAGATGTGTTTTATCTGATTGGAGAAAAATTTGATTTCCTCGATTTTAAGAATTTACGTGTATGGGCAGAATGGGATGCCCGGATGAAATGCAGGCAGAAAAACGGACACATGGAAGTGACACTACAGGATATCTGGGAAAATCTGGCGGAAGATACCGGACTAGATGCCATGGAGGGGATGCAGTTGGAGTGCGAAATCGAGGAAAAACTCTGCTATGCAAATCCGTATATGCTGCAGGTATGGAAACGTCTGCAAGAACTGGAGAAGCGCGTGATCATTGTTTCTGATATGTATCTTCCGCGTGCTTGTATTGAAAAAATATTGCAGAATGCCGGATATATGGGGGCAGAGCGTATCTATATTTCCAGTGAATATGGGGAAAATAAAGCAGGGGGGGATCTGTTCCGCCGCGTGCTTCGGGATTTTTCTGGTAATCGTATCGTACATATTGGAGATAATCCGCACAGTGATCATAAAATGGCACAGAAATGCGGACTTGTTATCATGCCCTATCAGAATGTAAATAAAAATGTGTTACTGTACCGTCCGATGGATATGTCATCCATGATCGGCGGGGCATACCGGGGGCTGGTATCGAATCATTTGTATAATGGTACAGAAAAATTCAGCATGGAATACGAGTATGGATATGTGTACGGCGGGTTGTTTGTTGTGGGGTACTGCCATTTTATTCATGCGTATTACGAGCAGCATCATCTGGATCAAGTACTGTTTCTCGCGCGGGATGGAGATATTCTTCGCAGGGTTTATCAGAAGTTATATCCGGATGACCGAACCGTATATGTTTACTGGTCCCGCAAGGCTGCTACAAAACTAATGGCAGATGAGGACAAGCACGATTTTTTCCGAAGGTTTATTTATCACAAGGTCAACCAAAAGGTTTCTATCGGGGACGCATTGCGTTCCATGGAACTGGAGAAGTTGATCCCGGAGCTTTCGGCCTGGCCGGAAATCTGGACGGCATGGGAAAAGAAAAACGGCATAAAAGAGAAACAAAAGTTTATTGATTTGCAGGAAAACGATGAGATTACAGATAAGAATGCATACTTGCTTCGGCGGTTTATAGAGGCAAAATGGGATGAAGTGACTGCATGTTATAAGGAACAGCAGCTTGCAGCAGAAACGTATTACAGAGAGATTTTACAGGGATGTAAGCATGTAGCAGCAGTTGATATTGGATGGGCGGGAAGCGGAGCGATTGCACTTTCCCATTTGGTCAATCGGGTATGGGACATGGATTGTAAAATTACAGGAATCGTTGCAGGAACTAATACAGTACATAACGCAGAGCCGGATGCATCAGATCCATTTCTGCAGGATGGCAGGCTTGTGTCATATCTGTATTCCGGACAGATGAATCGGGATCTGCTGAAAAAACATGATCCGAATAAGGACTACAATGTATTCTGGGAATTGTTACTTTCCTCATTGACACCTTCTTTTTCCGGGTTTCATCTGGGTAGATACCATACAAAAAATGAAAGTATTTATCTGAATGCACTGGATATTACGCTGGAGTTTGGAAAATATGATTACAATCCGGAGGGAATCCGGGAAATCCAGCGGGGGATTTTGGATTTTGCAGAGCAGTATCTGGATCATTTTGGAGCATTCCCCTATATGTTCCGCATTAGTGGAAGGGATGCATATGCACCAATGCTTGTGGCTGCAAGTTATGACGAACGCTATCTTAAGATGATAGAAAAAAGATTTCAATTGGAAATTGCGGTGAACTGATGAAGTGTATTAAAAAAGCATAAATATTGAGATTAAAATGAAACTTTTTTGCACATTTTTCTTGAAAAAGCCTCTGATTTTTGTTACTATATGTTATAGTTAAGTAACAAAGTTGTAACAAATTGGAGGATAGGCATTGAAGTTTAAGGTTACATGGGGTAAGAAGTTGATCGCAGGTATTTTGCTGGCGGCAGTTGTAGTAGGGGGTACTGCAGCACCGGCAGAAGCAGCAGGAAAGAAAAGTACCGCGGTTGTGGCACAGGATAATTACCGGAAAACATTGTGCAAAGGATTTCTGGGAAAGAGTTATGGCAGTGTGGTTGATGGAATCCGCTGTGACTGCAGTGGTTACACACGGGCAGCCCTGAATCGTCTGGAGAGTAAGGGACGGAAAGGGACTGCACTGAAAAATGTCAGTGTTGGAGCACATTGTACCAGAGACTGGGTAAGCGGATCGAGTATTTCGTATACAACAGGGGTTGCAACAAAGGGTGCGATCCAGTGGAATTTCGGCACAAAGAAGTCTATTGGAAGAAAAAGCAGTGGGAAAAGCCTTTCCCAGTTGGAACTTGGAGATGTTGTTGTTTATGGCAAGGGCGGTTCTTCCTCCCATATAGCCATATATTTCGGAGAATTTTCTTCGATGGAAGCGGTAAAGGATTATCTGGAAGATATTGGTGTCTATGCGAAAGGAACGATTAAGAGATCTGCAGGAGATAAGTACAGTTACAGTGGCCGCACGATTGTGCATAAGTATGGAAACAGTAGGTACTGGCGGATTCATTCTACATGCAGCGGAATCATGATTGACAATGATATTGCAGGAACCAGCAGATACACATCTTCCTTTGGACAGTGGAAATGGACCTTTGATACTGGGATTCAGGTACAGTAAAAGAACAGACAAAAAGCCCTGCGTTTTCGAAATTTTCGAAAGCGCAGAGCTTTTTTATATGGCAGATATTTAATCCACCAGTTTATCCAGTTCTTTGATGTATTCGGTTTCGCTTGAGAACTGATGGTTTGCTTTCTTGGCATACAGACCGACAGCTGTCTGGGATTTCTTGATTGCCTGCATGGTTCCGGCTCCGGCGACGCATCCACCCGGACAAGCCATGCCTTCGAGCAGATAACCCGGATATTTGCCTAATGTGGCAAGTTTTAAAAGCTGACGGCATTCCTTTAATCCCTCGGCATTTGCCACCTTGATCTCCTGTTCCGGATGATCCCGTTTGATGACATCTACGACAGCCTGAGCAACGCCACCGGCAACGGCAAAGTTTCTTCCGTCGGTGGAAGCGTCACTTACACCATCCGGATCTTCTTCCATGTTTTCCAGATCCACATGTTTCGCATCAAAAATACCCGCCATTTCTTCAAAGGTGAGCACGAAATCTACTTCACTGCGGACGCTGCGGCGCATTGCTTCGAGTTTTTTAGCCGCACATGGTCCAATAAAGACAACCTTCGCATTTGGGTTATGCTTTTTGATAAGACGTGCAGTTAATGTCATCGGAGTCAGTGCCATGGAAATACAGTTGGCGTGATCCGGGAATAATTTCTTTGCCATGACAGACCATGCCGGACAGCAGGAAGTTGCCATGAATGGAAGTTCATCCGGCACTTCTTTTAAGAAATCTTCTGCTTCCTGCTTTGCGCACAGATCCGCACCGATTGCTACCTCAAAAACGTCTGCAAACCCGAGTTCTTTCATGGCAGCACGCAGCTTGCCAGGGGTAACTTTTGGTCCGAACTGACCGACAAATGCAGGAGCGACAGCTGCATAAACCTTTTCACCGGACTGGATGGCACGGATGGTCTGGAAAATCTGGGATTTGTCAGCAATGGCGCCGAACGGACAGTTTACCAGACACTGACCGCAGGAAACACACTTGTCATAATCGATATTGGCTTTGCCGTTTTCATCTGAAGTAATGGCATCCATACCGCACGCTTTGGCACATGGACGTTCCTGAATGATAATGGCGTTATAGGAGCAGACACTTGCACAGCGGCCGCACTTGATACATTTCTCCTGGTCAATGATAGATCTGCCGGTGGTACGGTCTAAGGATACGGCATCCTTTGGACAGACCTCCATACAAGGGTGTGCCAGACATCCCTGACAGCCGTCCGTTACATGCACACGTTTTGTGGGACAGGCATTGCAGGCAAATTTAATGACATTAATGAGAGGCGGAGTATAGTAAGTTTCTGCCTGGTCAGCAGCTTCAATGCCATCGGATACCGGGGCATGCTCTGCAGCACTGCGGTTTGGCAGGCCCATTGCCAGACGCAGGCGTTCGCCTACGATTGCACGCTCCAAAAATACATCGTTTCTGAAATTTCCGGTTTCTCCCGGAATAATCTTATATGGAAGTTCTTCCATACGTTCCTTTACAGGCCATTCGGTATGATAAGCCATACGGGCTACTTCTGTAAAAATTTTGTGACGGATTTCCTGAATTCGGGTTTCGACACCTCTCATGATAATTCCTCCTTGTGTTTGTAATGGATCATTGTAAAATAAAATTTTCTGCATTTCTATTAAGATAATACCAAGAAACTCACAGAAAAACCTGTTTTGTCATATTCCGGGGATATTGTAGCAAATAATACACATACTCTCAATAAGTATGCTGTTCTTTTTACAAAACATAATAGGCTTTTGACATGGTGTGAAACAATTGTACTGTAAACTGCTAGGTAGAAAGGACAGGGAGGGGGACACCAATGGCAACCCAGCGATTTCTCCTGCATTTTAGAGGCTGTTGGAATTTTTTCGATTTTCAGCAAGCCTCGTACATGGATGTATGAGGCAGGTGGTCACTGAGCCCGGAAGGCGAATGACCACCGGTTGCGTCTGCCTGATAGCAATTAAAACAAAAATTCCTACAGCCTCTTAATTGCAAGGAGCATGAGCCGGATTGCCATTGGTGTCCCCCTCCCCTGTCCTTTCGAGCCATAGCCGCCTTGTTCAATAACATGACAATATGCACAAAATCCCAATGTTGTTTTTGTGAATGATTTTGACCGAAAATGATTGACCGTGACAGAAAACCACACTATAATGAAAATCATCAAATGAACGATTTTGAAAGATTGTGAACGAAAAAGAAAACAAAGGAGTGAGGCATATGCTTGCAGAAGAACGATTTTCAAGGATACTGTCCATAATAGAAGCGGAGGGAAGTGCCACAATACAGGAACTTATGACTGCACTTGACGCTTCAGAATCAACCGTCCGCCGGGACTTAATCACAATGGATGAGAATGGTCTTCTGACCAAGGTGCATGGCGGTGCAATCGCCAGACGGCCGAGTGTGAGTACACATGATGAGGATGTCAGAAACCGTAAGACGATGAATGCGGAACAAAAGAATGCAATTGCAAAGTATGCAGCATCCCTCATCCGCCCGGATGATTTTGTTTATCTCGATGCCGGAACATCCACCGAGGCGATGATCCCTTTTATTAAGGAGACGCAGGCGGTGTTTGTAACAAATGCCATCAGCCATGCAAAGCTTCTGGCGGAAAAGGGCTGCCGTGTTTATCTGCTGGGAGGTGAATTCAAATCCCAGACAGAGGCGATCGTCGGGGAGGAAGCCATGGAGATGCTTTCCAAGTATAACTTTACCAAAGGATTCTGGGGAACGAACGGAATCAGCGTCAGCAAAGGATATTCCACCCCGGAGATCAAGGAAGCCATGGTAAAGAAATATTCCATGAAGAATTGCAAACGCTGCTATATTCTGGCAGATGCCAGCAAGTTTGACCAGCTTTCCAGTGTGAAATTTGCTGATTTTGATCAGGCAACCATCTTAACAACGGAGCTGTACAAGCCGGCACTTAAAAAATATAAAAATATTGTGGAGGTGAAAGAATGATCTATACCGTAACATTTAATCCATCCATTGATTACATTGTAAATGTGGACAACTTTATGACCGGTGTGGTCAACCGTACCAGTAAGGAAATTATTTTTCCGGGTGGGAAAGGAATCAATGTTTCAATGGTACTGAAAAATCTCGGGGAAGAAAGCACAGCACTTGGATTTATGGCAGGATTTACCGGAGATGCCATCACACGGCTTCTTCAGGAGAAAGGTGTTACCGCAGATTTTATTCACGTTACCGAAGGATTGTCCCGTATCAACGTAAAACTCCGGGCACAGACCGAGACGGAAATCAATGGACAGGGACCAAAGATTGCATCTGAAGATATTCGGAAACTTTACGGAAAACTGGATGCGCTGCAGGATGGCGATACACTGGTACTTGCCGGAAGCATTCCGGACACAATGCCGGAATCCATGTATATGGATATTATGGAGCATCTTCAGAATAAAAAACTGAACATTGTGGTAGATGCGACCAGAGATCTGCTGATGAATGTACTCGCGTATCATCCGTTTTTGATCAAACCGAACAATCATGAGCTGGGAGAGATTTTCCACACGATCATCAATGACAAGGATGACGTTGTGAAATATGCGAAACGCATGCAGGAAAAGGGTGCAAGAAATGTACTGGTTTCCATGGCTGGTGATGGGGCTGTGCTTGTGACGGAAGACGGTCAGGAGTTCCGCGCGGATGCACCGAAAGGAAAACTTGTCAATTCGGTAGGCGCCGGAGATTCCATGGTGGCTGGTTTTGTATATGGATATTTAAATGGTGGCAGCTATGCAGATGCGTTCCGCTACGGTGTATGTACCGGAAGTGCCAGTGCTTTTTCCGAAGAATTGGCTACAAAAGAGGAAGTGCTTGCATTGATGGATGCAAATAAAAAATTATTTTAAGGAGGTATACTATGAGAATCAGAGATTTGCTTGCAGCCGAGAGCATTGAGCTGAATGGTTCGGCAACAGGAAAACAGGATGTTTTAAACCAAATGGTTGATCTCATGGCAAAAAGCGGAAAAATCCGCGATGTGGAAACTTACCGCAAGGGGGTTTTTGCAAGAGAAGAAGAAGGAACAACCGGAATTGGAGAGGGAATTGCGATCCCACACTGCAAGTCAGATGCTGTGAAAGCACCGGGACTGGCAGCTATGGTAGTAAAGGATGGCGTAGAGTTTGACGCGTTAGATGGAGCACCTGTCAATTTACTGTTTCTGATTGCAGCTCCAAACACCGAGGATAATGTACATCTGGAGGTGCTCAGCAAACTTTCCGTACTTCTGATGGATGAGAATTTTACCAACGGACTGAAAAATGCAAAGACCGTAGACGAATTCTTAAAAGTCATCGATGATGCGGAAAGCGCAAAAGATGAGGATGAAAAAGAAGACGAAACCGGGGCAAAATACAAGGTACTTGCCGTAACCGGATGCCCGACCGGAATCGCACATACTTATATGGCAGCGGAAAGCTTAGAGAAGCATGCAGCTGAGATGGGAATCACGATTAAGGTAGAGACCAGAGGTTCCGGCGGAGCCAAGCATGTGCTTACCGATGAAGAGATCGCAGGAGCGACCGCAATCATCGTTGCAGCTGACACCAAAGTTCCGATGGACCGCTTCGATGGAAAGAAAGTCATTGGGTGCAAGGTTGCAGACGGCATCAACAAGGCAGAGCAGCTGTTAAACCGTGCCGTGGCCGGGGATGCACCTGTCTACCATGCGGCAGAGGGCAGCAGAAAAGAAGAAAAAGCAGAGGGTGGTTCTACCGCACACATGATTTACACACACCTGATGAGTGGGGTATCCCACATGCTTCCGTTCGTTATCGGCGGCGGCATCATGACAGCGATTGCATTTCTGATCGATACCCTGATGGGCTATGGTGCAACCGGTGGATCGGCATTCGGTTCCTGTACGCCGTTATCGGCATTCTTCAAGTATGCCGGAGGACTGGCAATGGGACTGATGGTTCCGGTGCTTGCAGGTTACATTGCATACTCGATCGCAGACCGGCCGGGACTTGCAGTTGGTTTTACGGGCGGTTTGTTAGCCTCGAGTGGTAACGCATTAGTCACCGGTTACAACTGGGCGGATTCCACAACCGGTTTCCAGAAATTTATCGCAGACTTTGCATTCCAGGGTGCTAACGGCGGTAACACCGTTTCCGGTTTCCTTGGCGGAATTTTAGCCGGATTCCTTGCCGGATTTATTGTACTGTTCCTGAAAAAAGCGTTTTCAAAACTGCCGGCTTCCTTAGACGGAATCAAGCCGACTCTGATTTATCCGTTGCTTGGAATTTTAATTATCAGTATTTTAATGTGCTTCATCTTTAACCCATTGATCGGACTGATCAATACCGGACTGAGCAACGGACTGACCGCAATCTCTGATGCGGGATACATCACCGTACTCGGACTGATCCTTGGAGCAATGATGGCGATCGACATGGGTGGTCCAATCAACAAAGCCGCTTATGTATTTGGTACCGGCGTACTGGCAACTGCAAGCCAGATGATTGAAAAAGGTGCACAGCCAGGCGACCCGGCTGTTCAGGCATGTTACATTGCCATGGCAGCGATCATGGTCGGTGGTATGGTTCCTCCGATCGGAATCGCGCTTGCCTGCCAGTTCTTCCCGAAGAAATTTACAAAGGAAGAACGTGGATCCAAGGTATCCAACTTTGTAATGGGTGCTTCCTTCATCAGCGAGGGTGCGATCCCGTTTGCAGCAGCAGATCCGCTTCACGTAATTCCATGTACCTTAATTGGTGCCGGAGTTGCAGGATTTTTATCCGCACTGTTTAAGTGCACACTGATGGCTCCTCACGGTGGAATCTTCGTATTTGCAACCGTAGGACATCCGCTTTTATACATCCTTGCATGGGCAGTCGGCTCTTTCATTACAGCCGTATTGCTCGGACTGATCAAAAAGGATGCTGAATAAACGGACAGAAAAATCTGTAAACAGTAACATTGATAAAGAAACAAAATTTGAAAAGGAGAATGATCATGAAAGAATTTACTTATACCATCAAAGACGAGCAGGGAATCCACGCAAGACCGGCAGGCGAGCTGGTAAAAGCAGCCGCTGCATATCCATGTAAAGTAACCATCAGCAAGGATGGCAAGGAAGTAGACGCAAAGAGAATTCTCGGTGTTATGGGACTTGGTGTAAAATGCGGACAGGAAATCATATTAAAGACGGATGGAGATCAGGAAGAGGAAGCAATCGCAGCACTTGGCAAATTCTTAGAGGAGAAACTGTAAGAAACAGTTCCGGCAACCGTTTACGGAGAATGAATCAGCAAAAGGATGAGGTGACGCTATGACAATTCAGGGTAAAAGCGTATACAGCGGGGTGGCCATCGGCCGCCTTGCCATATACCGTAAATCAGAAAATCAGGTAAAACGGGAGAAAATCACAGATACCGCAAAAGAGGTAAAACGGTTTGAAGATGCCAAAGATACCGCAAAACAACAGCTTGCAGGACTTTATGATAAGGCATTAAAAGAAGTCGGTGAAGTCAATGCGGCAATCTTTGAAGTACATCAGATGATGCTGAATGACCTTGATTATATCGAATCCATCACAAATATGATTGAAGGCCAGCAGGTGAATGCCGAATATGCCGTGGCAACGACCGGAGATACATTTTCCGAGATGTTTGCGGCAATGGATGATGATTATATGCGTGAGCGTGCAGCCGATGTCAGGGATGTGTCAAACCGCGTAGTTTCCATCCTGCAGGGCAACGGAGGAAATGACCTGAATGCCGATGAGCCGGTGATTTTACTTGCCGATGATCTGGCACCAAGTGAGACCGTACAGCTTGATAAATCGAAGGTGCTTTCCTTTGTCACCCGTCACGGTTCCACCAATTCCCATACCGCGATTCTGGCCCGTACCATGAATATCCCGGCACTGATCGGTGTCGATTTTCCGGAAGATGTCGATGGAAAAATGGGTATCGTCGATGGATACGAAGGCAGGATCATCATTGATCCACCGGTCTCCGTTATGGAAGCTTACCAGAAGAAGAAAGCAGAGGATGAAGAGAAAAAGCGTCTGCTGCAGGAACTCAAGGGCAAGGAGAATATCACAAAGGACGGAACAAAGATCAACCTGTATGCAAATATCGGAAGCGTTGGGGATGTGGCATCGGTACTGGCAAATGATGCCGGCGGCATCGGACTGTTCCGAAGCGAATTCCTTTATCTGGAGAGCAGGGATTATCCAACCGAGGAAGAACAGTTTGCAGCATACCGCAAGGTAGCCGAGGCAATGGCAGGAAAGAAAGTCATCATCCGTACACTCGATATCGGTGCGGACAAGCAGGTGGATTATTTCGGACTCGACAAAGAAGATAATCCGGCAATGGGTTACCGTGCGATCCGTATCTGTCTTGACCGCCGCGAGGTATTCAAGACACAGCTTCGTGCACTGTATCGGGCAAGCTATTACGGAACCATCGCCATCATGTTCCCGATGATCATTTCTGTCACAGAGGTACAGACCATAAAGAAGATCATCGAGGAAGTGAAAAAAGAACTGGATGAGGAAAAGATTCCGTACAAGGATGTCGAGCTTGGTATTATGATCGAGACTCCGGCAGCTGTCATGATGTCCGAAGAACTGGCACAGGAAGTGGATTTCTTCTCTGTCGGAACGAATGATCTGACACAGTATACACTGGCGATCGACCGGCAGAATCCAAAGCTTGACAACATTTATGATTCCCATCATCCGGCAATCCTTAAGATGCTTAAGATGATTGTGGACAACGGTCATAAGGGTGGCTGCTGGGTTGGTATCTGTGGCGAGCTTGGGGCAGACACGACACTGACCGAGACATTTCTTAGTATGGGATATGATGAGCTTTCTGTCAGCCCGTCCATGATTTTAAAGGTTCGGCAGGAGATCCGTTCACTGGATCTGAAAGCTTAAAAGGGTGGCTGACTTAACAGCCTATACAAGGGAGTATTTTATATAGTAAACGGAAAAACCGGTGCATCGTCTGGGAGGCACCGGCTTTTTTCTGTCTGGAACACTATTGGAATTTCGCATGTTTTTCTGTATAATTGAGGAAGAAAGTACGCAAGATAATACGCAAGATAATTCATACACGGGTAATGTCTTTATGGAAAACAGTCACAACGAACCAAAATACATAGAAGTAAGGGGCGCGTGTGTCCACAACTTAAAAAACGTAAATGTAAATGTCCCTCTGCATCAGATTGTCGGGATTGCAGGCGTATCCGGCTCCGGAAAATCGTCGTTAGCACTTGGCGTGTTGTATGCAGAAGGCTCCAGACGGTATCTGGAGTCGCTTTCGACTTACACCAGAAGGCGCATGACCAGAGCGGCAAAAGCACAGGTCGACGAAGTGCTGTATGTCCCGGCGGCGCTGGCGTTGCATCAGCGTCCGGGCATTCCGGGCATCCGCAGCACGTTTGGAACGGGAACCGAACTGTTAAACAGCCTGCGGCTGATGTATTCGCGGCTCGCGTCGCACCGGTGCCCGAACGGGCATTATGTTCCGCCGACACTGAAAGTTGCGGCAGAACAGGAGATCATCTGTCCGGAGTGTGGCGAACGTGTCCATGCGCCGAGTGCGGAGCAGCTTGCCTTTAATTCACAGGGAGCCTGCCCGAAGTGTGGCGGTACGGGAAGTGTCCGGACGGTGGATCTGGATTCGCTTGTACCGGACGATTCGATCAGTATTGATGAGGGTGCGGTTGCACCGTGGAACAGCCTGATGTGGTCGTTAATGACTGACGTCTGCCGGGAGATGGGCGTGCGCACCGACATTCCGTTTAAAGATCTGACCGATGAAGAAAAGGATATCGTCTATCACGGTCCGGCGGAGAAAAAGCATATTTTTTACAAAGCAAAGAAATCCAATCAGGCAGGAGAGCTGGATTTTACCTATTACAATGCGGTATACACCGTAGAAAATGCTCTGGCAAAAGTAAAAGACGAAAAGGGCATGAAGCGGGTGGAGAAGTTTTTGAAGGAGGAAGTCTGCCCGGAGTGCGGCGGAAGCAGGCTGTCGGAGGCAGCCCGTGCACCGAAACTTTGTGGGATCGGACTGGCGGAAGCCTGCAAAATGACGCTGAAAGAGCTGGTCGAATGGGTGGCGCATGTGCCGGAATCCCTGCCGAAAGAGATGCGTCCGATGGCGGAATCCATCTGCGAGTCGTTTCAGACCGTTGCAAAAAGGCTCATGGATCTGGGACTTTCTTATCTTTCCCTCGACCGGGCGGCGGCAACGCTTTCAACTGGGGAACGGCAGCGCATGCAGCTTGCGCGGGCGGTGCGGAACCGCACGACAGGCGTGTTGTATGTGCTCGATGAGCCGTCGATCGGTCTGCACCCGTCAAATATCGTGGGACTGAATGCCGTGATGCATGATCTGATCAAAGATGGAAACTCAGTGCTTTTGGTCGATCACGATACGCAGATTTTATCGGAGGCGGACTGGGTGATTGAGATGGGACCGGAAGCCGGAGCGGGCGGTGGATATGTGATCGCAGAGGGCAGTATTCCACAGATCATTGCCAATAAAAACTCCATGATCGGACCATTTCTCGCAAAGACAAAGGATCTGCGCATCCGTCAGCCGATCGCACCGGAGGAACTGTTTGCCCTTGGAAAACTGCATCTTTCCACCGACCGCATCCATACGGTAAAGCCGCTGGAGGTGGACATCCCTAAGGGCAGGCTTACCGTGGTGACCGGGGTATCCGGTTCCGGAAAGACCACGATGGTTCTCGAAAGCCTGATTCCGGGGCTGCAGGCGCAGCTGAACGGAGAGCATCTGCCGAAACATGTGAAAGATCTTTCGGCAGAGGGCATCGCCCATGTGAAGCTGATCGATGCGTCACCGATTGGAATCAATGTCCGTTCCACGGTCGCAACCTATGCGAATGTACACGACGAACTCCGGAAGATTTTTGCCCGGACCGCGGATGCGAAAAACCGGAAATACAAGGCGGGCGATTTTTCCTATAATACCGGAAAATTAAAGTGTCCGGTCTGTGACGGAACCGGACAGATCAGCCTCGATGTGCAGTTTCTGTCGGATGTGGATGTGCCGTGTCCAGAGTGTAATGGTTCCCGGTATGCAAAAGAGGCATGGGAGATCGGCTATGAAAACAAACAGGGAAACCGCTATTCCCTGCCGGAATTGATGGAGATGGATGTAAATACCGCTTTGCAGGCAACCGCGGATTTAAAGGTTGTGCATCAGCGGCTGGAAGTGCTCAAAAATCTGGGACTGGGCTATCTGACGCTGGGCGAGGAAACGCCGAGCCTTTCCGGCGGAGAGGCACAGCGGCTGAAACTTGCCAGCGAAATGGGAAAAGGACAGTCGGATTCGGTGTTTGTGTTTGATGAGCCGACGATCGGGCTGCATCCGCTGGATGTGCAGACGCTGCTTAGCGTGTTTGATGCGCTGGTTGACAATGGGGCGACGGTGCTGGTCATTGAGCACGATCTCGATGTGATCCGCAACGCCGATTATATCATTGATATGGGGCCGGGCGGCGGAGATGACGGCGGCCGGGTGATTGCAACTGGGACACCGGAGGAGATTGTGGGAAATGAAGATAGCGTTACGGGACGGTATCTGTGAAATTTGCTTTTGTAGAGTAAATCAGCCATGTGTATTTTGGGGAATATGCATGGCTGTTTTTATGGCTTATGGTCTAAAATAATGAATATCGGGTAACTATTGAGCTTGTGCAAAAAAATTCGTTACATAAAAAAGAAAATCCGGGAAATCTGCCAGAACACCTATCACAATACCAAAACATGAACCGATCAAAAAAGTATATGTAGAAATGGTAAGGCAGATTGTAGAAAGCGAGGCGGAGAATGATGAAGACGCTGAATGATTATATGGCAATGTCCTATCGTATGGAAATTATAGAAGATAAGGATGAGGGTGGATTTGTGGTTTCTTATCCGGATCTGCCAGGGTGCATTACCTGTGGAGAAACTGTAGAAAGTGCGGTAGAAAATGCGTTAGATGCAAAAAAGGCATGGCTTGAAGCTGCATTAGAAGATGGTGTAGAGATTCATGAGCCAGATAGTCTGGAGGATTATTCCGGGCAATTCAAATTGAGAATTCCACGAAGTCTGCACAGATCGTTGGCAGAACATTCCCAGAGAGAAGGAATCAGCATGAATCAGTATTGTGTATATCTTCTTTCCAAAAATGATGCGGTGTTTTCAAAATAAGATGATGCAGCAAAAATGTAAATGAAATGCTTTTCAGTTGCGTGAATTGATGAATATAGATTGCAGATAAGAAACAGAAATCAGCAAATCAGCGGGTACAATATGCCCGCTGATTTTTTCGCAAAAGAAAGTTACAAACTGGAATATCATCATTTTTCAATGACGCGATGATTTAACCATTTCCGGGAGTGGAAACGGATGGAGAAAATGATCGCGCGCAGCGTCCAATCGGAAAACATACCGATCCAGACAGCAATCGGGCCGAATCCCCATACCCGGCAGAGATAAATGCACAGGCTTACCCGGCACAGCCACATGGTGCAGCAGGAGGTAATCATGGAGAATTTTACGTCACCTGCAGCGCGCATGCCATAGGGTGGGATAAAGGAAAGTACCCAGGAAACTGGCTTTACGATCGTGATGAAGCTTATCATGAAAAAGCACAGTTTTGCGCTGGCAGGTTCCATTCCGGCAAGCATGGTAATCGGTTTGGTCAGTGCAAAAACGAGCAGGCAGCTTGCGATGATGACTGCCTCTGACAGCCAGGACAATTTCTTAATATAATAGATGGCCTCATCTTTGCGTCCTGCACCCAGACACTGACCGACCACGGTCATCAGTCCGATTCCGATACCTATGGCAGCAATACCGTTTAAGTTTTCCAGAATATTGGTCATTGCCTGCGCGGCAATCGCTACGGTTCCAAGTGTGGAAACCGTAGACTGGATGGCAAGTTTACCGAACTGGAACATACTGTTTTCAATACCGGACGGAATTCCGATAAACAGGATTTTTTTAATCAGATACCAGTCGGGGCGGATGGAAAAATAATTGCGGATACAGATCGGGGCATTGTCATTGCGCAGCTGCCAGATAACGACGATGGCACAGAAAATACGTGATACCAGAGTGGATATCGCCGCACCTTCGACGCCCATGCCAAGTACAAAGATCAAAATCGCATTTCCGCCAATGTTCATAAAATTGGAAATAACCGAGATGATCATCGGATTGCGGCTGTTGTTCTGGGAGCGCATAATCGAAGCACCGGCATCGTACAGTCCGATAAACGGAAACGATAACAGAGTAAAGAAGAAATAAATCCGGGAATTGGTCATGACATCGCGTTCTACTTTCCCAAAGATTACATGAAGCAGCGGATCACGGAATATCAGACAGAAAACGGATAAAGTTACAGACAGAATGACCATGACAAACAAAACCTGCCGAGCAGAACGGTTGGCATTTTTTTTGTTCTGGCTGCCGAGATACTGGGAGCACAGGATCGCGCCCCCGGCAGATAAGGCAGACAGTGCCTGAATGACAAGAATATTGATGGAATCCACCAGGGAAACGGCAGAAATTGCGGCAGAGCCGACATTGCTGACCATCATGGTATCGGCGGTCCCCATTAAAGAAGAAAGCAGTTGTTCCACAATAATCGGGATCAGCAGCTTTCGTAAGTCCAAATTGTTATATAAATGCTGTGTGTTATCGTGCATAAATGAAATCCTCTTTTCTTACTTCCAGATATATTTTAGCACGATATTTTTCAATGGGAAAGGGAGTATTCGATTAATGATTGCATTGCCCGGTGTGCGGTGCGGAGTCAGTTATAATTTTGCGACTTGACAAGTATGATAGTTTCATCCTATTCTTAAATACAGGCAATTGCGAAACCGGTGCAGCGCATAACGTTCGTACCTGTTTCGCAATCGCCTATATAGAAACGAAGAGGAAGGAACTCCCATGGAACAACATAAAACCGGCACACTCTATCTGTGTGCCACCCCGATCGGCAATCTTGAGGATATTACATACCGTGTACTGCGGACACTCAAGGAAGTGGATCTGATCGCAGCAGAGGATACGAGAAACTCCATCCGGCTGCTCAACCATTTCGAGATTAAGACACCGATGACCAGCTATCACGAATACAACAAAATCGATAAGGCCTACCAGCTTGTCGCAAAAATGCGTGAGGGTAAAAACATTGCATTAATTACAGATGCAGGGACACCGGGCATTTCCGATCCCGGGGAGGATATTGTGCGCATCTGCTATGAAGAAGGCATTCCGGTCACTTCGCTGCCGGGCGCAGCCGCCTGTATCACCGCACTGACCATGTCGGGACTTCCGACACGCCGGTTTGCATTTGAGGCGTTTCTTCCCAAGGATAAAAAGGAGCATCAGGCGGTGATTGAAGAATTAAAGACCGAGACACGTACGATTATTATCTACGAAGCACCACACCACCTTGTGCGCACTTTGCAGGAACTTTCGGATACCCTCGGCGGAGACCGCAGGCTTACCATCTGCCGGGAACTCACCAAGCGGCATGAAGAAAAAATGCAGACCACGTTTGCGGACAGTTTATCCTATTACGAAGTCAATGAGCCGCGTGGGGAATATGTCCTCATCATTGCCGGCCGTTCCCGCGAAGAGATGAAAAAGGAGGAACAGGCCGGATGGGAAGCACTTTCCCTGGAGGAACACATGGCGCATTACGAGTCCCAGGGGATTGACCGCAAGGAAGCCATGAAACGTGTCGCAAAAGACCGTGGGGTCAGCAAGCGCGATATCTATCAGGCACTGTTAAAATAAAAAAGATCAATGGACTTTATTTTAACTGATCCCGCACGGTTTCTTCGAGAACGGAGAAAGGCGAAGGACCGGTGCGAAGGATTGCTTCGTGAAATGCAGACACCGAAAAGCTTTTGTTTTCGAGCGCAAGCTGTTCACGCATCTGGCGGAATTTCAGATAGCCAACATAATATTTCAGGTAGTTTCCCGGTTCTTCGAGGATCAGATCCGTGATTCTTTTTACCGTGGCAGTATCATCTACGCCGTATTCGCTCCAGAATGCGGCGTTTTTTTCTTTTTCCCATCCAAAATAATGAATCCCGATATCCGCAGTGGCATAGAGGCTGAGTGTTGCGGCCTGGTTGTGCTGTAACAGGGAGGCGAGATCCGGATCAAGTCCGGCATAATAGAAAGACTGCATTTCCGTGTAGGTTGCCCAGCCTTCGGTGTAACCCGGATAGTTGAGGAGGGAGAGGACTTCCGGAGCACCATAGGAGGAGGTGCAGATGGTCTGGTACAGATGACCGGGATATCCTTCATGCGCAAGCGTTGTAAAGTAATAGATATCCGTATCATTTTTAGCATCGTTTATGTAGATCCGGTTATGTGAAATATCATCAATCGGAGCCGTAATATAAAAGGCGGGAGCCAAGTACTCACTGAGTGCCGGATCAACGTGGCAGATTTCCACTTCTGTCTGTGGTGGTGCCGGGAAGTCAGTAAGGATTTCTTTTTGCAGCCGGGAAAGCATGGCATTTTCCTCTTTCAAGGCAGCATCGGGTTTCGGAGACTGGGAAGCAAGTTTCGGATTTTTTTCCAAAAGATTCTGACAGAACGTGAGATCTTCCCGCCGGGCTTTGGTAATCTGGGAAAACAGATCTTCCACGCTGTCATCACAGCCCGTATCTGCAGACACGACCGCCTCGTAATAGGCTTTTCCTTCCGGGAAGTTACAAAGCCCCCAGTTGTTATGTCCCCGTCCCAGCAGCATGGTAAGTCCTTTGATCATCTGGCTGTAAGCCGGAATGACATGATCACTCAGAACTTTGGAATGTTGCTTCAAATAAGTATTCTTTTGTGTATCCGTAAGCCCATCCATGGCATTTAACCGGTTGGAAAACGTATCGATCAGAAAATTGTCATCGGGATGTTCGGTGAAAACTTCACACCCTTCAATGACTTTTAAGCAGGCTTCATCGGACATGAAAAGTCCTGCATCGGCTTTCTTTTGTTCATAATCTAAAATCCCTAAAAAATAAGTATCCATCTGCGACAACAGTCCGAGATAATCTTTAATATCTCTGGTATTGCGGAAAGTATACTCTGCCAGAAGCACAGGCAGCTGTGAGGTGACACCACCGGAAGGGGTCAGAGGTTCATCGTAATAGGGATAGGCAGCAAGGTTCTGCTGGCGTGAAATATAATCGGAAAGCAGCCGGCAGGTCAAGCGGTCTTTTCCTTTGAGAGAGCGGTGAGAATATTTTTTGAGTTCTTCCGAAAGTTTTTTGAGCTGTCTGGCCTGGTTGTGAGGACTGTCACCGGACAGACTGCCAAGCGTGATCTCATAAGAGTCAATGCCGGCAGCTTTTGGATCTTTTAGCGTAAAGTGCAGATTCATGGTGTTGGATTTCATCTCTTCGCGAAAAAGCGTGGTACAAAATTCAGAAAAAGAACCGGTACTTTTTCCGGCAGGGGAGAGGATGGCTGCATAAATAATGGAGAGCACCGCAGCCAGAAAAATACCCACGGAAAGCATTCGGTGTTTTTTCAAAAGATGTTTCATACCAGAAACTCCTGTAAGAAAACTTAAGAAAATTTATGCAGGGAAAGCCTGGGCTATGCCTTCCCTTTTGGGTTTATCCGGTAATTGCAAAAGGAATATGAAAAAAGCAAAGCCCATACAATGATTTAAGAACGCAAACAGGAGGCGCGGATGAACTATTTATGGGGTGGAATGATTCTTGTCGGGGTGGTGTATGCTGCAATGACTGGAAATCTTGGAGCAGTGACCGACCAGGCACTTGCTTCGGCAAAGGAAGCGGTAAGCCTTTGCCTGACAATGACAGGTGCCATGGCATTCTGGGTAGGACTTATGAAGATTGCGGAAAAAGGGGGGATGGTAAACCGTGCGGCATCTGCAATGGGACCGATACTACGTTTTTTGTTTCCGTCAGTTCCGGAAAATTCCACAGCAGGCAGATATATGGCAACGAATATGGTGTCCAATTTTCTGGGGCTGGGCTGGGCGGCAACCCCGGCAGGGATTTCTGCCATGAAAGAGTTAAAGCGGCTGCAGAAAATGTCAAATCAGGCGACAGACGCGATGTGTGATTTTCTTATCATTAATATTTCTTCCCTGCAGCTGATACCTGTGAATATCATTGCATATCGCAGCCAGTATGGAGCCGTAAGTCCGGCTGCAATTGTAGGACCGGCCATCATTGCCACTAGTATTTCCACGTTGGCAGCTGTCATTTTCATCAAGCTCCGGCAGGCATTTGGGAGGGTGGAAAAATGAATTTGATTCTGTACTTATCCGAGGCAGTCATTCCGATTCTGGTATTGCTCATTGTGGGAAATGGCCTGATGCACCGGCAGCATGTATATGAGGATTTCCTGGAAGGGGCAAAAAGCGGAATCCGCACAGCAGTGGAGATTATGCCGACACTAATCGGACTGATGGCAGCAGTAGGTATTTTGCGGGCTTCGGGTTTTTTGGATTTTATTTCCGGGTGGCTTGGGAAAGTAATGGCGGCGACAGGATTTCCGACCGAGCTGATCCCGGTTGCTGTGGTAAAAATGTTTTCTTCCTCTGCAGCAACGGGACTTTTACTGGATATCTACAAAACACATGGTGCAGATTCGATGCTGGGACGTGCGGCATCGGTTATGCTCAGCAGCACAGAGACTATTTTTTATACCATGTCGGTTTATTTTATGTCGGTAAAAGTAAAAAAGACAAGATATACACTTCCGGGAGCCCTTTTTGCAACCACTGCCGGAATTGTGGCAAGTGTATTTCTTGTGTGGAAAACCTGAAGTTGTAAGAATAGTGTTATTGTTCGCATGGCAACCTGTGTGTAGCAGCAAAATTGTCAAAAAATATCCGGATTATGATAGAAATATGTTGACTTTAAACATATTTTAGTTCAGAATAAAAAGCAGAAGATACAGAGATTTGTATGTTACAACAGAGAGGAAGTATATAATATGGCATTTGGAAAAAAGACAGACAGAGCCGGTCTGCAGGCCGTTCTGGAATTGAAAAATGTAGATTATTCAAAAGATCCGGAGATACAGCAGCTGTATACCCGTCTGGTGAACGGACGCAGCCAGTTTGGTCAGATCCTGGCAAAGAATGCATCCGCATCGTTACAGATCGCAGAGGTTGTGGATGCCGTAAAAGAGTATAATTCCAAGATGGAATCTGTTTCACAGGAGATTGCGCAGGCATCGGAGGACGCTACGCAGTCTGCGTCAGAAAGTTCGCGCGTGGCAGGGGAGGTTTCCAACCAGCATGAGGAACTGACCAATACGATATTGTCTGCATCGGAAGAATCCGCAGCGATTTACAAAAACATCGAAGAGGGACAGCAGGAACTGACGGCTATCCGCGATCTGTCCGATAAGACGATCAGTGAATCAAGTACCATGAAACAGAATATGGAGAAGCTTTTTGACATTATCAGTAATATGAATGAAGTCATTGAAGGGATCAACTCCATTTCCAGCCAGACCAATCTGCTGGCGCTGAATGCATCTATCGAGGCAGCCCGCGCAGGAGAAGCCGGAAAAGGATTTGCAGTAGTTGCGGAAGAGATCCGTAAACTTGCAGAACAGACCCAGAACATGACAGCCAACATGAGTGAGTTCGTGGAGCGTATCAAAGAAGCATCAGCAAAGAGTTCAGACAGTGCAAATACCGCGGTGGAGGCACTTGGGGATATGAGCGAGAAGATTAATTCTGCATGGGAGATCAATGATGCGAACCAGAAGAGTGTGGGAAAGATTTCCGATTCCATCAGTTCCCTGGCAGCTGTCAGCGAAGAGATTTCAAGTTCCATGGATGAGATGGCAAATCAGGCGAACCATATCCAGCAGCAGTGTGAGCAGCAGCAACAGGATGCACAGAGACTGGCAGAACTCCGTGAAAATTTAAAAGATGCAACAACACCGATATACCAGATTCTGGATGACCTGGAGAATGCAAAGCAAATTGCCGGAGAGATGAAGAAAGATGTATTTTATAATACAGAGGCTGTATAGTAGCAACTGGCATCCTTATTATAAGAATATTAAAAATATCAATTTGCCATATAGCACAGAAAATCAGACAGGGGTTGTCACACGGTGACAGCCTCTTTTTTCCCTGTTCGCGGAGAAAGGAGAAAAAATGGAAGCAACGGAACAGTTTTTGCAATGGGTGGAGGAATCGGGCAACATTGTATTTTTTGGTGGAGCAGGGGTATCGACCGAGAGCGGAATCCCGGATTTCCGTAGTGTGGACGGTTTGTATAATCAACAGTATAAGTATCCGCCGGAGACTATTTTAAGCCATAGTTTTTATCGGCAGAATCCGGAAGAGTTCTATCGGTTTTACCGGAACAAAATGCTCTGTCTGGATGCACAGCCAAATATCACCCATTTCAAACTGGCAGAGTTGGAAAAAGCAGGAAAACTGAAAGGGGTCGTGACCCAGAATATCGATGGTCTGCATCAGAAAGCCGGAAGTAAAAACGTCATGGAATTGCACGGAAGCGTATTGCGCAATTACTGCGAACGCTGTGGACAGTTTGTCAGCGCGGAAGATATTCTCCACTCGGAAGGAGTTCCGGTCTGTCCTGTCTGTGGTGGTCCGGTGAAGCCTGACGTAGTTCTTTATGAAGAAGGGCTGAACCAGAAAACACTGCAGGATGCGGTATTTTATATCAGCCATGCGGATATGCTGATTGTGGGAGGAACTTCGCTTGCCGTATATCCGGCAGCCGGCCTGATTGATTATTACAGGGGAAATAAGCTTGTTTTGATTAATAAGAGTGCAACTCCAATGGATGCGCGTGCGGATCTTCTTATCCAGGATGGACTTGGAAATGTCTTTTCACAGATCAAGTGTTAGCCAGAGAAAATAATAGACAATTGCAAAACATACTCCGACTCCTGCTGTCGCGGGTTTTACAATTGTCTATAAGGGGAGAAAAAGAAGGAGACCAGCTATGAATCAGTACCAGTATGAAGTGGGAGATATTGTGAAATTAAAAAAGCCACATCCGTGTGGCAGCCATGAATGGGAGATTTTGCGCGTGGGCGCGGATTTCCGCCTGAAATGCACTGGCTGTGGACATCAGATGATGGTGACACGCAAGCTTGTGGAAAAGAATACAAGAGGCTTGCGGAAGCCGGAATAAAGTGTATGTAGTGAAATTGTAATTTCCATAGTATTAAAAATTGCTTCTTTAGATACCATTAAAAACAGTATCTGGAGAAGCAATTTTTCTGTTATAAAGGCTTGCGAGCCTTAATTTTTGTAAATTCAATAATTTCTTTCTTATCCTCTTCGGATATCTTGTTAAAATAAAAAAGCAATTCTTTTTCCAGATTCGTATGAAACATGTACTTTTTTTTATTCGCGGGATCATTAAAAAATTCAAGAAACTCAGATAAGTCTTCGCTGGACTGGGAAGGAACCGGTGCATCATAGGAAACTTCACGGTCAATATCAACGGTCAGATGCATGAGATCGTCAATCGAAATGTTGTATAGACCCGCCAATTTGTATAATGCTTCGGCATCCGGTGTCCGTCTGCCAGTTTCATAATGGCTGTATGTCTGGCGGACAATACCAAGCACCGCGGCTACATAATCCTGCGTGTAATTATTTACCTTTCTCAGTTCTTTCAATTTCTGAGGAAGTTTTTTTTCACTCATAATAAAATACCACCTTTTCTTAAAATTAGTCTATTTTTTCACATATCATGAAATGTTACAGATAGTAGCTATTGATAAAACAGAAGTTAATTTATTGTAGGAAGCGAAAAAATAGTCATATAGTTACAGAATGTTGCATAAAAATGTAAAATATGCACAAAAATAAACGGTTTTTAAACGAATGAGAATGGAAAAATTAGATAAAAAGTAACAAAATGTAGCAATTATAAAAAATAGAGGTTAACAAACCGTAGCGAACGGACGATATAAAAGATACAAAACGTAGCAAAAAAGGTTTTGCGTGCATGGAGGTAAAAAAATGCTGAAACTTTCATTGAAACAGGGACAATACGTAAATATCGGGGATGACATCCGTGTGGTCTATGTAGGTGGTTCGGGTAATCACGCAAGGCTGCTCATTGATGCCCCGAGAGAACTCAATATTGCCAGAAGTACCACGGAAGAAAATCCGGCACGAAAGAGAGAAACCTATTATGCAGAGCCGGGCATTTCCAGGGAGGCACAGCAGGAAATTAAGAGAATCCTGTGGAACGAGAGGATGAAGGCAGAGGCAAAGAAAGATGCAGAGAGTTTGAAAGATAAATTTAACTCCTGATCTGTTTTAAATTCTGGTAATAGGCGGGGCACACCCGGGACGCTTCGCTTATTTGATACAAGGTCGCAAAGCATCAAAAGATGCTTGTGACGCGTTACTGCAAAGTGACGCAATAAGAACACCTTAGGAAAAGGATTTCCAGAGGAAAACACATAATACCCCGCATAGCGGGAGTTCAAGGAGGATTCTATTATGAGTATGGTAGTACAACACAACATGCAGGCAGCAAACGCAAACAGAATGCTTGGTATCACATCCGGAGCACAGGCTAAGTCAACCGAGAAGTTATCTTCCGGTTACAAGATCAACCGTGCAGCAGATGATGCAGCAGGACTTTCTATTTCTGAGAAGATGAGAAAGCAGATCCGTGGACTGGACAAGGCTTCTTCCAACGCACAGGATGGTGTATCCGCAGTGCAGACAGCAGAAGGTGCTTTAACAGAAGTACATTCTATGTTACAGCGTATGAATGAGCTTGCAACACAGGCCGCAAACGGAACAAACTCTGACACCGATCGCAGTTCTATTCAGGATGAGATTGATCAGCTTACAACCGAAATTGATCGTGTTTCTGAAACTACAAAGTTCAATGAGACATATTTGTTAAAAGGTGATGCAAATGGAACCACAACTACAAAAACGGTTAATGCACATGATGCAGGTCTGGCTGGAAAATTAGGCGCATCGGAAAACGGTGTTACAAAATTCACAGCAGATAAACTGGCAGTAGGCGATAAGACTACAATCGGTGGTGTGCAGTATAATATTGTGGATTCTGCAAAGACGACAGATTATACTTCCATTAAAGAATATACAGCAAAAGCAGGTGATGTCCTTGAACAGGAAGGAAAGACATATAAGTATGTGGATGCAGCAGGAACAACACCACAGGGACAGACTGCGGCAGCAGCAGGCTGGTATGCAGAGGATAATACAACAACTGCAGCAGATACAGTTACCTTAAAAGCAGGATCAAAATTGTCACAGTATGATACAGCAACTGGAAAAACAACGACTACAGCATTAGTAGGTTCAGCGAATACAGATTTAAGTAATGCGGCAGCTGCAACACCGACATGGGCACAGGGAGATAAGTTAGTCCATGATGGAAAGACTTATACAAAAACTGCTGTAGCAAATCAATGGAAAGATGAAGATGGAACTACTGTAACAAATGCAAACTTAGCAAAAGCGGGAGATACTTATACCATTCAATTGACAGGAAAGACAGGTCAGATTGATAATACAGGTATTTCTACCGTACAGAATATTCAGGATAAGATTAAAGCAGCAAGTGATGGTGATACAATTACAATTAAGAATTCTCCTGATGCGGCAGGAAAATCTTATACTGTAGGTGTCACAACAAAAGATGATGGAACAAAGTACACAGCAGATGACATTGCGGCTCTTGTAAAAGAGAATACTTATGTCAATGATGGAACAAATACTTACTATGCAGTTTCAAAGAGTTCTGGAAATTCCAACGATATTACACTTCAGGAAGCATATGATAAGATGGCAAATGCATTAAAGGATGCAAGCTCTATCGGAACAGATAAGGGTGCTTCAGTAAAGAATAATGGAGATGGAACTTTCGAAATCACACAGGGAACTGTAGATGTAAAATCTTCTCTGGCATTTAGTTTACATGTAGGTGCAGATGCTGATATGACAAACAAGATTAATGTAGATATTGATTCAATGAGTGCAGCAGGACTTGGAATCAAGGGATTAAATGTCAATGATTCTACAGGTGAGGCAGCAACTTATGCAATTGATGCGATTTCTGATGCAATCTCTAAGGTTTCTTCCCAGAGATCTGCACTTGGTGCTGTACAGAACAGATTAGAGCACACCATCGACAATCTGGATAACGTATCTGAGAATACATCTTCTGCTGAGTCTCGTATCCGTGATACAGATATGGCAAAAGAGATGGTAAACTACAGCAAGAACAACATTCTTGCACAGGCTGGACAGTCTATGCTTGCACAGGCTAATCAGTCTAATCAGGGTGTACTTTCTCTGTTACAGTAAAAGTAAATATGGTCATTACACATCAAAAGGGATTCCTCGGAATCCCTTTTGGTGTGTTTATGCTTTCACTGGCATAGAATTTAATGCTTTTTCATATTCTTCTGGAGAATATTTTTTTAAAATTTGTTCTTTGGTTAAACCAAGATCAATCATATTTTGAATTGCATCGATTCTGCCTCTGGCTTCTCCTCTGGCTTCGCCTTGTTCCAGCAATTCTTCAGACCGTAACTTCAAAATCTTACCACCCATAATCTCACCCAATCCTTTCCTGATAGCATTATCCTCTGGGATAATATAATCTGCGATTTTCTCAATTAAAACAATCATATCCATATAAAAATGCGACTTTTGTTCTTTTTCGGACGCGTCCTCTAACCTTCGGTTGATCTCCCGGAAATCGTCCAGCAGATGCTTCACTTTTTTCGAATTCGTTCCATTGTGCTTCAAAAAATGTTCATACCGTAAGATATGATACGGAAGCAGAATCAGCAGCCGTTTTTCAAAAATCCGATCCACCGTGTATCTTTTCGCCTGCAAAACCGGAACGCGGTAACGTACTTTCTGACCATCTGCAAACGTTACGATTGCCTCGTGATAATCCGGAAGCGAACGGTGATTGCGGATGTAAAGCACGCACGATTGAGGAAACGCAATCTCCCAAATTGCATGTTCCCCCAAAGAAGCATGTTCAAGTGCAATCGAAATGTCGTACTCGAACATCCGGATAACCATTGCCCTGTCCTTAGAGGACTGGCATTCCAGATGGTATATATGTCCACCAATCCGGATAATGGAGTCCGTGATCACGGTTCCGTACTTTTCGTAATGTTCGTTTCGCAATTGTTCAAACTGTTCCTCCTCGCTGTAAGAAGTATGGAAAACTTCGTTGATCAGCGGAATGAGAAGCTGCGGCATTTTTTGCGCAATGGTTCGGAATACATCGTCGAAAATCGTGCTGTGTTCTGTTGTGTTTTCTGTGTCGGCATCTGGCAACGAAGTTGTCAAAATGTCAGTGTTCCCCATGTAGTGTCCTACCTTTCCTTTAGTATATATCATAAGCATCTGCTTTTACAATATAGAAAGTATAAGAAACAGAGCTGTTATGACCAGTTCTATGAAATTGTGGTTCTAATGGAAATTTATGAGCGAAATGCTCTCCATGAGTGGTGATTGCGGTACAATGGCGATGTATCGCATAAGTAATTGTGGTATATAATTTTATAAACCCAGTAAAAACAGAATATCGTATTTTCGGACAGAAGTCAAATGATTTATAACAGTAACAGAAAAACAACAATTGCGATACGATTGGAAAATAAATCGTATCACGATTGTTGTTGTAAAATTATTTTCTGGTTTATAGGATCTCCTCAAGCCCATACAATGCCGCACCCAGTGCACCGACAATCTCTGGTTCCTCATAGATATGCAGTTTTTCTCCAAGCTGCTTCTCTAGCACGGCGACGACACCCGGATTCTTGGCAACACCGCCAGTCATCATATATCCCGGATTCAGACCGACACGTTTCAGGAGGGACATTGCTTTCCCGGCAATTGCCTTGTGAATTCCATGTGCAATATCGGCAATCTCTTTGTTCTGTGCGATCAGGGAGATAACTTCCGATTCAGCAAAAACACTGCACATGCTGCTGATTTCAATATTTTCTTTGGACTGCAGGGATACCGGGCCAAGTTCGTCGATACTGATTTCCAGGGAGCGCGCCATCATTTCCAGAAAGCGGCCGGTTCCGGCGGCACATTTATCATTCATGACAAAATCGGCAACTTCTCCATTGTCATTCAGCCGGATGGCTTTGCTATCCTGACCGCCGATATCGAGGATCGTGTGAACGTCCGGGAAGAGAAGATGCGCACCTTTTCCGTGGCAGCTGATTTCGGTTACATTTTTGTCCGCAAATGGAATGCTGACACGACCATAACCCGTGGATACAATCAGGGAAATATCTTCCCGGTCAAGTCCGGCCTTTTTCAGAACGTCTGCCAGTGCGGCATCTGCACTCTGGGAAGATTTGGCTCCGGTGCGGACAACTGAAAATGCTTTGATCTGTCTGTTTTCGTCTAAGATTACGGCGTTTGTAGAGGTAGAGCCGCTGTCAATTCCTAATGTATACACAGTATCACCCTTTCTTTTTATCATTTGTTTTTCCCCGGTCAGGGACAATCCTTTTTTCACTTTCAATTCTTCCATAAAGGCTTCTACACGGGTCCGGACCTGTCCGGCACATTGTCTGGTGGAATCGGTTTCTACCAGCAGAATCGGCAGATCCAGCCGCTGGCGGAAATCCGCATACTCGTAAGAATAAGAGTCACAGAATTTGACGGTATGATATATAATTCCATCCAGGCGGTCGGTAAAACCGTCAAGAAAATGTTCACGGTTCGCTGCTTTTAACATGCGCATGCATGGAATCTGGTTTAGCAGCGCGGCAGCATAAGAATGCAGGGCCTGATCCTCTGTAATGGAAAAATCACGTGCAAGTCCGGTGCATGTTAAATCAAACAGCAGATTGGCACCGCGGTCGACAAGCAACTGACGGATTTCATTGTTGCATCGGGCACCCATGATACCAATATTGAGTTTCTGTCCGTTTCCTTTTTCGGACACTGCACTGGAAGACATGCGGGTGTTTTCCTGTTTTTTCAGAGCTGCTTTGTTCTGCATCATGGAAACAAAACGTTTCAGATCCAGTGTTTTTCCGGAGAAAGCCTCGTACTCGGTGAGCATTTGTTTTAACTGGCGCTCATAGAGTGCTACTGCAAAATCATTAAATTTGCGGGGAATATCCAGCAAAAAGAAAAATTTATCCGGGAACTGGCTTTTTAATGTGTCATACAGACGCCGGATGCTGTCGCAGCAGGTAGTCAGAATGACACCCTCATAGTCATGTTCCATCACATCTTCCAGCACGGCCTTGGTATAGGAACAGATGTTGGCGTGCATCAGGGTGTCCGCGTGGTTAAAATCCGTAACGGATGGTTCCAGACGTGTGATTTCCGTGTCCATGGCTTCAAATAATTCCATGGGGGTATATTTACATACATAACCTAACATGATAAATTCCTCTCTTTATCCAGAATTTCCAGAAAAGCTTCCAGACGGGTTTTGATCTGTCCGTCATGGCTGTTCCGGCGGTCCATGGCATCGCCATCCAGAACGAGCAGTGGAATATCCGCTGCCTTGAGTGTTTCGCGAAGCTGGAATACTCCGCCGGCAGATTGCTTACAGCCCCAGTGGCAGAAGTTAATTACGCCATCGGCATGCATTTCTTTTGCCAGTTTTACGACCATATTTGCTTTTTTTTCGTATGGACCGTTATAGAGATTGTTTAGCATTTTAGTGGCAAGTGCTTCCAGTGGGTGGGTGGTATCCAGTTCGTCCATGTAATCCAGGTTCATTTCGGTACACTGGATCTGGTAATCTCTGTTCAGGTTAAAATAGTGTTTGAGTGTTTCCTGATAAAAGGGAAGCAGATGTACCCACACAATCCGGGTGCCGTCATATTTCGGATATTGTTTGATATCCTCGGCAAAACTGCGGAACAGGTCAAGGGTTTCCGGTGTTCCGATGTTTAAGTGGGTGGCAAAAAGCATGTACATCTGCAGAGTCAGTGTCGATGGATAATAGCGCTCTGCCTGCAGTTTTAAAAACTCTTTGTAATAAGCTTTCGACTGGTTTTCGCGGGCAAGTGTTTCCGACAGGTCATCCATGGACAGACGTTTTCCGGTCAGTGCTTCCAGTTTCTGAATCAGTTCTTTCAGCTGCATGGTCACATATTCCACGGCTTCCGGAGAACAGCTGTCCGGCACATCGATCACATAAGTGTCAAGATCCGTGTGCTGGCTGACATAGCGGAATGTGTTAATATTGCCGTCACAAATCATGGAAGTTGTCACACCGAGTCTGGCAGGTGAAATAATTCCGGAGTCTACGGCACCGATAAAATCTTTGTGATAGGAACAGAGCGTGGAGGCAATTCCACGGCTTTCTGCGCGGTCGATAAAATAGTCTTCACACGTAAATCCTGAGAGAAACGAGGAAAGACATTCCATGGAAAGCGCACTGAGTCCGAAGCACTGGAAAATTTCCACGGGTGCAAACAGATTGCACCAGACCGTGGATTCCGGGTATTCCAGCGCATGAAGCGTATTTTTTACGCCGAGCGTATTCAGCTTCTGATATGCTTTCGGCATTGTTTTTTCTGCAAAATGTTCAGTCCGGAACTGTTCGAGATGTAATCCGATGTCAATCATTTTGCGGGAAACTGCCGGGTGGGTGCCGGCATATTTTTTAATATAATTTCCGTAAGTTTTGACGATATTCATAGTATATATCCTTTATTAAACAGGTTCATTTTCAAAAAATTATTATAACCTTGTGTCTGTAAAAAATAAAGTTTTGTGTAATAAAATTTAGAAAAACCTAAGGATCTAAAATATTGCGTATTATAGGGGGATTGATTATAATAGAAAGTACGGAATTATCTATTATGGAAGGAATCAGGACACATGGGAGCACAGGACAATACGGAAAAGGTACTGCGCAGTCTTCACGTTTTGCTGTCGAAGAGTGAGCCGTATCCGAAAGAGCCGAGTAAAGTTATCATAGATAAGCAGCAGGTGATTGATCTGCTGGCAGAATTAAATACCTGTATTTATCAGATTATGGATGAATACGAGCTGACCATTCGAAGCCGTGACAAGGCAGAGCGCGATTTCCATAAAAAGGGAGATCAGATCATCTGGGATGCAAGCCGTAAGGCAGAGGACATTTATGCGGCATCTGTCATGTATATGGATGAAACGTTAAACCGTATGCAGGATATCATGCAGGAGGCGGACAAAAAGGTCGGTGCCATCTATCAGGAAATTAAAGAACAGATGGAAAAAGAAGAACAGGAATTAAGAACCAACAAATCCGAACTCAAAGGACAGCTGCAGGATCTGGTTGATACCGAAAAGTACTTAAAGATCATCGAGGAACGGAACCGCGAGATTGAGAAGGAAAAGATGGAAGGAAGACCGGAGTACGAGCAGGAGAAGCGGGAAGAAAAAGCAATTTACGCAAACCGGCAGACCGATATTAAGATTAACCAGGAATATCTGGATAAGCTGGGACTTTCCGTACCGGAAGAACCGGTAGAAGACCTTGCGGAAGAACCAGTAGAAAAGCCAGTGGAAAAGCCGGTGGAAAAACCAAAGAAGCTGTCGCCGAAGCCGGAGATTCCGGCACCGGTTACGGTAGAAGATGACGATGAAGAGTTAAAGCAGCTGGAAGAACAACTGCGTGTGAATCTGGATGCTGATTATTTTAAGTGGAAAGATGAACAGGAAGAACAGGAAGCGGCAGAAGAAAAAGAAAAATCCGCCGGCTTTCAGAACAAGATCAAGAACCTGATAGGAGGACATCCACATGACGATTCTGGTGTGTGATGATGACAAGGAAATTGTAGACGCAATTGAGATTTACCTGATTCAGGAAGGATACCAGGTAGTAAAAGCATATGACGGGGAACAGGCTCTGGAGATGCTTCGCACAAAGAAAATTGATCTGATGGTGATCGACGTGATGATGCCGAAACTGGATGGAATCCGTGCGACATTCCAGGCACGTAAAACAAGCAGCATTCCCATTATCATCCTGTCTGCCAAGACAGAAGATGCGGATAAGATTCTGGGGCTGAACGTGGGGGCGGACGATTATGTGACCAAGCCGTTTAATCCGCTGGAACTGGTTGCCCGTGTGAAGTCACAGCTGCGGCGTTATACCACACTTTCGAGCACTCCTTCCGGTGATGCCGTTTATGAAGCCGGAGGTCTGGTTATTAACGATGAATTAAAAAAAGTTACGGTAGATGGGGAAGAGGTCAAACTGACTCCGATCGAATACAACATTCTTCTGCTTCTCATGAAAAATAAAGGAAAAGTATTTTCCATCAGTCAGATTTATGAGGAAATCTGGAATGAAGAAGCAATTGGCGCTGACAATACAGTTGCTGTCCACATCCGGCATATCCGGGAAAAAATCGAAATCAATCCGAAAGAACCGCGGTATCTGAAAGTGGTCTGGGGTGTCGGCTATAAAATCGAAGCGGGGGCGTAGCTGTCTATGAAAGAATTCTCCAGCGGAAAAAAGGGCGCAGCCATTGTCATGCATCAGATGTTTCTGATTATGATGCTTTGCGGAATCTATGGGATCGGATACAATCTGCGCAGACATATCGGAGGGCTGGGTATTCTCAGCCTGTTTATGGTGATCGGCATGGTCGGAAGCTTTGTATTCCTTGCCTATCTGACAGGTGTTGCAGGGCGCCGGTCAGAGGAGGATGCAACCATTTACCTGACCTGGATTGATAAAATTTATACGGATATCCAGATGGCACTTTTTGTGGCATTCATTTATCTTGTGCTCTTTTTGGGGAGAAATCTCCATGACATCCAGTTTGAACTGTCCGGACTGATGGTAGCGGTCGGAACAGTCGGGTATCTGGTCGATGTTGTATTCCTGCTGTTTTATTTGAGCATTGTCCGGCGGGTCAAAAACAATACCCTTCTGACATACAGTCTGATCTATCAGGCAGGAAGCTTCCTGAGACGGGTGTTTATCTCCGGACAGAATCCCAGACTGTGTACGCGTAAGGCGCGCGAAAGATATGAGATCCAGCATGCAATTGAAAAAATTGCGGCAGGGGCACTGGATACGACACTGGATGTGGAACAGTTTCACGGACAGGAAAGAGGCATTGCAGCTTCTGTGAATAATATCCGTGCAGGGCTGAGCGAAGCCATTCAGGAGCGGATCCGGAATGAACGGATGAAGGCAGACCTGATCACGAATGTTTCCCATGATATCAAAACACCGCTTACTTCCATTGTCAATTATGTGGATCTGCTCAAACGTGAAAACCTGGAAAACGAAAATGCACGTAATTATATCCGGGTTCTAGATGAAAAATCCCAGCGGCTGAAACAGCTGACGGAGGATCTGGTCGAAGCATCAAAGATCAGTTCCGGAAATATCCAGCTGGATATGCAGACCATCGATCTGGTAGAACTGCTGTACCAGACGGGTGGTGAGTTCAATGAACGTTTTGAGGCACGGGGGCTGACCATTGTGACGAAACTGCCGCACAATTCGGTGATGATCCGGGCAGACGGACGGCAGCTCTACCGTGCAATTGAAAATCTGTATACCAATGCGGCAAAATATGCACTCGAAAATACCCGGGTTTATGTAGATCTGGAAGTAGAGGAGAACAATGCGGTTTTCCGTATCAAAAATATTTCGAAAAATCCGCTGCCGGAACAGGGAGCGGCGAGGAAAGACCTGACGGAGCGTTTTGTGAGGGGAGAGGAATCCCGCACGACAGAGGGAAGCGGTCTTGGACTGTCCATTGCAAAGAATCTTACACAGCTGATGGGCGGTGAGTTTGCAATCCTGGTAGATGGCGATCTGTTTGCGGCATCCATTACGTTTGCAGTCGTTGCATAAAAATACATTTTATTATATAATTACCATTAACCATGATTTCGAAAACAAGGAGGAAACTATGAAGTTATATGAGAACGGCGCATACCTGGTCAACGGCAGGGATGTTGTCATTAATTCACCGGAAGCGGCATCTGCTGTCCAGGCAAAGACAGGAAAGACTGTTACACCGGAAGATGCAAAGAAACAAACCATTGCATACGGAATTTTAAAGAGTCACAATACATCCGGCAACATGGAAAAACTGCAGATCAAATTTGATAAGCTGACTTCCCATGATATTACATTTGTCGGCATCATTCAGACCGCCAGAGCATCAGGTCTTGAGAAGTTCCCGATTCCTTATGTACTCACCAACTGTCACAACAGTCTGTGTGCAGTCGGTGGAACCATCAACGAAGATGACCACATGTTTGGTCTGACATGTGCAAAGAAATACGGCGGAATCTATGTTCCTCCTCATCAGGCAGTTATTCACCAGTTTGCAAGAGAAATGCTTGCAGGCGGCGGAAAGATGATCCTTGGATCAGACTCCCATACCCGTTACGGAGCACTGGGAACCATGGCAATTGGAGAAGGTGGTCCGGAGCTTGTAAAGCAGCTTTTGAATAAAACCTATGATATTGATATGCCGGGAGTTGTCGGCATTTACCTGACAGGTACCCCGCAGAAGGGTGTCGGTCCGCAGGATATCGCACTTGCCATTATCGGTGAAGTATTTGCCAACGGATTTGTAAAGAATAAAGTGATGGAGTTTGTCGGACCGGGCGTGTCCAATCTGAGTGTTGATTACCGTATCGGTGTCGATGTTATGACAACAGAAACAACCTGTCTGTCTTCCATCTGGAGAACCGATGACCAGGTGAAGGAATTCTATGAGATCCACGGAAGAACCGGAGATTTCGAGGAACTGAATCCGGGAGAAGTTGCATACTATGACAGTTTTATCGAACTTGATTTAAGCGAGATTAAGCCAATGATCGCGATGCCGTTCCATCCAAGCAATACATACACGATCGAGGAATTAAATGCAAACCTGATGGATATTCTCGATGACTGTGAGAAGCGTGCACAGGTAAGCTTTGATGGAAAAGTAGACCTTGACTTAAAGAGCAAAGTAAAGAACGGAAAACTGTATGTAGATCAGGGTATCATTGCCGGATGTGCTGGTGGTGGATTTGAAAATATCTGCGATGCAGCAGATATCTTAAAGGGTTCTTCCATTGGAGCGGACGAGTTTACGCTGAGTGTTTACCCGGCTTCCACTCCGATTTATATGGAACTGGTTAAGAACGGTGCCGTTGCCAATCTGTTAGAGACAGGTGCCATTGTCAAGACTGCATTCTGCGGACCGTGCTTTGGTGCCGGAGATACACCTGCAAATAATGCATTTTCTATCCGTCATTCTACACGTAACTTCCCGAACCGTGAGGGATCTAAGGTACAGAACGGACAGGTTGCTTCCGTAGCACTGATGGATGCGCGTTCTATCGCTGCAACCGCTGCAAATAAGGGATTCCTTACCGCAGCTACCGATATTGATGTAAACTACAGCAAGCCGAAATACTTCTTTGATAAGACCATTTATGAAAATCGTGTATTTGACAGCAAGGGTGTGGCAGATCCGGACGTAGAGATTCAGTTTGGACCAAATATCAAGGACTGGCCGGCTATGAGCCCGCTTCCGGAGAATCTTGTGCTGAAAGTTGTTTCCGAGATTCACGATCCGGTGACCACAACGGACGAGCTGATTCCTTCCGGAGAGACATCCTCTTTCCGTTCCAACCCACTGGGACTGGCAGAGTTTGCACTTTCCAGAAAGGATCCGGAATATGTTGGACGTGCCAAGGAAGTACAGAAGGCACAGAAGGCTGTCGAAGCAGATACCTGTCCGGGGGATGCACTTCCGGAGATTCATCCGGTTATGGATACCATCCGTGCAACGTTCTCCGATGTCAACCGCTCAAACGTTGGTTTTGGAAGTACGATTTTTGCAGTAAAACCGGGAGACGGTTCTGCGCGTGAGCAGGCGGCTTCCTGCCAGAAGGTACTTGGCGGATGGGCAAACATTGCAAATGAATATGCGACCAAGAGATACCGTTCCAACCTGATTAACTGGGGTATGATCCCGTTTGTTATTGATCAGGGAGAGCTTCCGTTCCACAATCTGGATTACCTGTTTGTTCCAAAGATCCGTGAGGCGATCGCAGACGGAAAGACAGAATTTGAGGCATATGTGGTAAAGGATGGTGCTTTAAAGCCATTTACCCTGCGTATGGGAGAACTGACACCGGATGAGAAAGATATTATTCTCAAAGGCTGCCTGATCAATTATTACCGCGGATAGGAGATCTTGTATGACAGACGTGGAAAAACAAAAACAGATGGAACAGATCAAACAGAGTGAGGATGGCATGCGTCAGACGGTTCTTCTGATTAAAATCGGATTGATGGTATTTCTCACCTTTGCCTGTTGTACCGTATTTTTCTTCCTGGTGCTCCGGTACAAGGGGGTTGCAGATACCTGGCATCTGATTACAGGTGCATTGCAGCCGATTATTATCGGACTGGGACTTGCTTATCTGCTTAACCCGGTTATGAAATTTCAGGAGCGGCACTGGCTGCCGTTTCTGAAAAAGAAAATGAAATCAGAAAAATCAGCGGCTAAAGTGGCACGTGGATTGTCCATTGCCGGGGCAATCCTGTTTCTTCTGGTGATTCTGGTACTTTTGATTGCGGCAATTGTTCCTTCGGTGGTATCAAGTGTTACCGGGCTGGTGGAAGCACTGCCTGGTAATGTGGAGAGCCTGATCCATATGGTGAAAAGTGGAAAACTCGGAGCCTATGGAGTGACAGATACCATCAGTGATATGCTGACAAAACTGACGGATCAGGTGGAAAACTGGGCAACGAAGGATCTGCTGCCACAGATGCAGCAATATCTGCTGCAGATTACTTCCGGCGTAATCACGATGGTCAAATCCATATTAAACTTCATCATTGGGATCATTGTCGTTGTTTATGTCTTATCCATTAAAGAGAGCCTGGTGGGACAGAGCAAAAAGATTGTGTATGCGATCTTTAAATCGAAACATGGAAACATTATTATCGAAGTTTTCCACAAGGCAGATGAAGTATTTGGTGGTTTCATCATTGGAAAGATTATAGATTCTGCCATCATCGGTGTGATCTGTTATTTTGGATGTCTGATTCTGCATATCCCAGATACGATACTGGTTGCGGTTATCATTGGAGTAACCAATGTCATTCCGGTGTTTGGACCGTTTATCGGTGCGATTCCGACACTTCTTCTGGTTGTGATCCAGAGTCCGCTGCATGCGTTGTATCTGCTGATATTTATCATTATTCTGCAGCAGGTGGATGGAAATATTATCGGACCGAAGATTTTAGGTGATTCCACCGGATTATCCGCGTTCTGGGTAATGTTTTCGATTCTGATCGGAGGCGGACTGTTTGGATTCCTGGGAATGCTGCTTGGAGTTCCGGTGTTTGCGATGATTTACTATATTATCCGCAGACTGGTAAACCACAGCATACGGAAGAAAAACCTTACAACCGTAACGGAGGCATATGTGGAGGCGGCCGGTGTGAATGAGGCAACCGGTGCGATCATATATTACGGGGAAAAACAAAAGAAAAAGAGAACTTTAAAAGATTCCGGAAAGAAAGACGAAACAAAGAAAAACCAGTAATTTCAAGGGCTGTACGCGTTTGTGTGCAGCTCTTTTTTTCGGATTATTTTTTGACACTAATTGCCGCCTATGGTATACTTGAAAATAGACAGATAGACCTGTTTGGGGATATTTTAAGGAGATAACAATTGGACAAATACGAATATAATCTGAAGCTTGATCAGATGAAATCCCGCTATGCGGAAGAGAAATACGATGAGGCAGCAGATATTGCAGATACTATCAATTGGAATAAGGTTAAAAATGTAAATGGTCTGGTAAAAGCTGGGGAAGTGTACGAAAAAGTACAGCGTTATGAGGAGAGCCGGGAAGTTTTGCTGATGGCATATGACCGCTCGCCGATCGGAAGAATGATTATTTACCGTCTTGCGGAAGTGGCGGTCAAGATGAAAGATTTTCAGGCGGCACAGGATTATTATGATGAGTTTGTGGAGATTGCGCCTCATGACACCCTTAAATATGTACTTCGCTATGATATACAGAAGGCACAGGGGGCTTCTTATGAAGAACTGATACCGATTCTTGAAGAACTCAAGGAGCAGGAATATACGGAAGAGTGGGCATATGAGCTTGCTTATCTGTATCACAAAGCAGGGATGAGTGAGAAGTGTATTGATGCATGTGATGAGCTGGTTCTCTGGTTTGGAGACGGGCCATATGTAGAGCGTGCATTGGAACTGAAAATGCTGTATCAGCCATTGACGAAAACACAGGAAGAAAAGTATCGGTCGTTTTGTCAGGCAAAAGATGACAGAGCAGGTTTGACACACATTGATGTGGAGGAGATGGCGCGTGCCGGGGAGACCGTGCATGATCCGGTCGCAATTCCAAAAGTAGAAGTAAACACAGAACGGTTTAATACCGTCAATCTTCAGGCGGAAATTGCAAAGGGTATGCAGCAGATCATGGATGCAACCGAAAAAGAAACCGTCACGGATACGCTGGACAATATCAACCGTATGGTGGAAGATGTCCCTTATCTGAAAATGCAGATGGAGGAAGAAAAGCCTGAGGCACAGCCGGAACAGAATACACGGCACATTGAGACAGATGAGGAGATTGATGGTTCACTCAAGACAAATTTCAAAGAGTTGTTGGGAGAAGACTCCGATGGTCAGATGAGCATGATGACAAATGAGAAAAACATGATTGAGCATCAGATCACAGGCCAGATGACAATTGAGGAAGTGCTGAGTGAGTGGGAGAAAATGCGCAAGGCTGCGGAAGCTGCATTAGAAGATGCCAGAAAGCGGAAACTCGAATCCGCCAAAGCGCGTGCACTGCAGGAGGCAGGCGATATTATGGACCGCCTGACAGGAGTATTGCCAAAACTGGATGCGGTACTGGCAGAGAAGGCGGATATTGTGGAGGAAACGACGGAAACACCGCCACAGACGCCGGAAAGGGAAACACCGCCGGCAACGAATGAGCCGGAAGAACGAAAGGAAGAAGAGGAAGAGAACAAAAAAGAGGAACAGCCTGCCAGGGATACAGATGCCGAAGAACTTTGGCCAGAGGGAGTATCTTTAGAAGAAATGGTACGTTCCCAGCAGAAAAAGAAGACTGAAGCTGCCGCACAGAAACCGGCAGAAGAGACATCCGATGTGACAGAAGATGACAAAAACTTAAATGAGAATCGTGGTGTAGAAGAAATGGAAACAAAGACAGAATCAGATACAACAAAGAAAAAGGATTTTGAGGAGGTTCCGATCGAGGATCTGCCACAGAAACCAACACTTGCACAGGAGAGGGAAGAAGAGTTTGCTTTTGTAAGAAGAAAAACAGATCGCTCTTCCTGGAAAGGAAAAACAGTACATATTCCACAGGTAGACACACCGGTGGATCTGGGAAAAGAGGAAAAACAGAATCTTCCGCTTGTAGAACTGACCGATGAACAGAAAGCGATTTTTTCGTATTTTATGCCGGTGAAGGGCATGGAGGATCAGCTCTGCAAAGCGTTGACAGTTGCTTCGTCCCATCTGAAAAATAAGGAAACTGCATCGAGGGGGAATCTCGTAATTAAAGGCGGACAGGGAAGTGGAAAAACAACACTTGCCACCAGCATGATCAAAGTCCTGCAGCAGGAGACCGGGGTTTTGGATGGAAAGATTGGAAAGATCCATGCGGAAGCATTGAACCAGAAAAATGTCGGCGGGCTGCTGGATAAGGTGGCAGGAGGATGCCTGATTATTGAACAGGCAGGAGATATGGAGAAAAAGACCGTGTCGGAGTTATCCGGATTGCTGGACGCAGATGAGAGTGGTCTTTTCGTTATACTCGAAGACACATCCAAGGGCATCAAGAGATTATTTGCGCAGAATGAAACATTTGCCAAAAAATTCAGTGAACAGATCTCAGTTCCGATTTTTACAAATGATGAGCTGGTCACGTTTGCACGTTCTTATTCCAGGGAACTTGGATACAAAATTGATGATATGGCGGTTCTGGCATTGTATAACCGGATCAGCAATATTCAGAGACTGGATCAGGCTACAACCCTGACAGAGGTGAAAGACATTGTGGATGAAGCAATTCATCGGGAGGCACATGGAGGGTTAAAGAAAGCTATCAGTATTCTGACCGCCAGTCGTTATACGGATGATGACAGAATTGTACTAACGGAAAAGGATTTCGAGTAAGATAGATAAGAGAAGACAGGGAGGGTATTTATGAGTAATTTTACAGAGATGGATTGTTACCTGTTTGGACAGGCAACACATTATGATATTTATCGCAAAATGGGTGCTCACAAAATGACAATTGAAGGAGAAGAGGGAGTATGCTTCGATGTCTGGGCACCGCATGCGGACCGTGTATACGTGATTGGGGAATTTAATGGATGGAATGAAACTTCCCACGAGATGAAACGTGTGACACCGGAGACGATGGGCGTATACGAACTGTTTGTACCGGGCGTTCAGATTGGCTGTATGTACAAGTTCCTGATTATCGCGCAGGACGGAAGAAAGCTGTACAAAGCAGACCCTTATGCAAATTATGCACAGCTGCGGCCGGAGACAGCTTCCATTGTCACGGATATTTCCAATTTCCTCTGGTCTGATAGCGAATGGATGAGTGCCAGAAAAAAACTTTCCAAAGAGGAAGTATATGAGCAGCCGCTGGCAATTTATGAGGTACATCCGGGTTCCTGGATGCGCCATCCGGGGCGGGACGATGATGGATTTTATTCTTACCGCGATCTGGCAAAGACATTGATTCCTTATGTCAGGGAGATGGGGTATACCCACATTGAGCTGATGGGGATTTCCGAGTATCCATACGATGGTTCCTGGGGATATCAGGTAACGGGATATTATGCACCGACTTCCCGTTATGGAACACCGGAGGATTTTGCACATCTGGTCAACGAATGCCATAAGAACAAGATTGGCGTGATCCTTGACTGGGTGCCGGCACATTTCCCAAAAGATGCACATGGATTGGTAGAGTTTGATGGTACTGCAACTTATGAATATGCAGACCCGCGTAAAGGAGAGCATCCGGATTGGGGAACCAAAATCTTTGATTACGGAAAGAATGAGGTCAAGAACTTCCTGATCGGAAGTGCACTGATGTGGATTGAGAATTATCACGTAGACGGACTTCGTGTGGATGCAGTTGCATCCATGCTGTATCTGGATTACGGGAAGGAAGATGGACAGTGGGTTCCGAATATTTATGGTGGAAATAAAAATCTGGAAGCCATTGAGTTTTTCAAGCACATCAATACGCTGATTCTCGGAAGAAATCCGGGGTCTGTGATGATTGCAGAGGAATCAACGGCATGGCCGAAAGTGACGGGTACGGTAGAGGATGACGGACTTAATTTCAGCTACAAGTGGAACATGGGCTGGATGCATGATTTCCTTGACTATATGAAGCTTGACCCGTATTTCCGAAAGGACAATCACAACAAGATGACCTTTGCCATGAGTTACAATGAGAGTGAGAAGTACATTCTGGTATTATCCCATGATGAGGTCGTACACCTGAAATGCTCCATGCTCAACAAGATGCCCGGACTCGAAGGGGATAAGTTTAAAAACCTTATGGCTGGCTATGCATTCATGATGGGACATTCCGGCAAAAAACTTCTGTTTATGGGACAGGAATTCGCGCAGGAGCGTGAGTGGAGCGAGAAGCGCGAACTGGACTGGTTCCTGCTGGATGATCCGAAACACAAACATATGCAGGATTGGGTAAAGGCATTGCTTCATTTGTACCGTAAGAATCCATGCCTGTACGAGCAGGATACGACCTGGGCAGGATTTGAGTGGATGAATGCCAACGACTATGAACGCAGTATTTTCAGCTTTGTGCGAAAGAGTAAGGATGGAAAGAATAACCTGCTCTTCGTGATCAGTTTCACACCGGTAGAGCGTGACGATTATCGGGTAGGTGTGCCGGGCAGACATACCTATAAGCTGGTATTAAACAGTGCAGATCCGCAGTTTGGCGGAAGCGACACAGAGGATACAAAACGTCCGGTTTCCTACAAGGCGGAAAAGAAGCCTTGCGATGGACAGGATTATTCGATCGGATATAAGCTGCCGCCTTACGGAGTAGCAGTATTTAAATTTTAACTAAAAAAGTGGAACCGGGAGTTCATGTTTACAACGTGGATGCCCGGTTTCTTTTTTAATTATTTGATCGTAATACGGGGAATCGTGTTAAATAATGTATAATTTTAGAAATAATTCATGCAATTTAGTGTAAAAACAAATGAAAAATACGTTGATTTTTACATGAATAATTGATATGCCAAAAGTAAACATTTCATGGAGGTGCAGTGATGTATAGAAAAATAATGGATTATTTAAAGGAATGGAAGCATAGTGAACATCGCAAACCTCTTATTCCGTGGGGATATCCGGTTTGTTTTAAGAGTGTTTGTGTTTCCTTAAAGGAGAATGCGGCGCTCCAAGCATATTGAACTGGAATACGATATTAATTTCTGGCAGGACAATAAAATTGTATTTGTAGGCAAATAAAATATTTGTTTTTAAGATAGCAGAAGATATACCTGTATAAAAATTGGCATCTGGAATGTTTTTCCCGTCACTTGTATCCATATTTAATTTGTGTATAGGAAATAAAAAATTTCTTCCAAACTGTTCAAATTCAATTTGATTTTCTGTGATTTTAAAATCTCACAGAAATACTTTCCAAGTTATTTCCTGAAAATGAATTTAACACATATGCTTGGTCGTTATGTTGCATATTATCTAATTCTGCAGCATATACGTTGTTATTGAAAGTAATCATGAATACCATAACTAAAATTATACTTAATATTTTTTTATAATCAATTTCCACCTTTCTTATTTGAATGTAAATAATGTTGATCTTGAGGTTGATACCAAGTGCACTTTGGTTTTGGGGGTTCATACATAAGGCTAAGACAGTTTGTATTTGCTTTTTTCAGGGCGATTTTACAAATTGTATCTTTCACAATTCCTATAGTATTTTTTTTACTCTTAATCATGGTTTTCCTTTCGTGTAAATAGTTAATTGGCAACATAATATTTTCCAGAATATATATTTAATTTTACAATAGCATATTTGCATAAAAAAGCAATAGAGTTGGTGCGAAGCAGGGAGCCAGGTTTTAAAATTTCAATCAGCCAGAAAAATATACTTACAAAATATACCGTTTTTCGGTTGCGGAAATAAAAGGATGTTGCACAACAAAACATACCCATAATGCCATAGATAATACATGTGATCAGAATATGCACGATGGTTAGTCCAAAACATTGTAAATTCTCTTTCCAATCCGGCTGATAGGCATAGTTTCCCTGAATAATCTGATATATGTACCACCAGGATTCCAGAAACGGAAGAATAAAAATCCATTTCCTTTCCCCGAAAGATATGATATTCTTTCGGGGAAATTTTTAGAAAATTATTTTTTTATGTAAAAAATGAAACATGGTCATGTCCTGACACGGTGGGATTTGCGGAACTGCTGTGGCGATTCATGAAATTTTTTCTGGAAGGACTGCGAAAAATAGCTGGTAGAGGAAAACCCGATACATCCGGCAATCTCTTCGATGCTGTGATTGGTTGTGAGCAGCAGGTCACGCGCAGACGCCAGCCGAACTTCGTTCAGGTAAGCGATGGGAGATTTCCCGTACAGCTCTGCAAAACGGTGTGAAAGGTAATATTTTGAGAGACTGCAGTTTTCGGCAAGCGAATCTAGAGAGATCATGCTCTGGTAATTGTGCTCGATAAAGCGTTTTACCTTGTGGCATTCGCGGCTGCTGTTCTGCGCATCCACCACTTCATAGGATACATGGTCTTTCCGGCAGAAATATAAAATTAAAATATCCAGATAATGCTGGCAGATCTCTGCGTAGCGGTCCTGTTTGTTATGCATTTCCCGCAGGATATTTTCAAAACACTGGCGGATAAAAGGCGAGTTTGCAAAAGCCGGGACATGAATGTATTCCGGTTCTTTGTCAGTATTCAGTTTTAATCCTTCCACCCCGAGCACATAATAATCCAGTGGATTTTCCGGATCGGAAAACTCTGTGTGTGTTACCTGTGCACCGATCACGACAAGGCTGTTTGAGGAGACCGGAAGAGATTCATTTTCAATCAGCATGCGTCCGGTGCCGTCTTTAATAAAGAAGATTTCCGTAAAATGATGGCTGTGGGGAAACGAAGTCCAGTCATTTTCAAATTTGGATGCTGATATGGAAAGCAGGCGGAAATGGATTTCCGGCTGTACCTCATTATCCAGATTAAATTTGCGGTTGCTCATGGAAAATACAGTCCTTTCATGTTATAATTGCAATGATTTCCTGGTCAAAATGGAACGATGTTGTACTTAGTATACAATAAAAAAAATAAAATAACAAGATTTTTAAAATAAAGCAAGAATTATAAAATATAGAGCAATATATGGATAGGAAAAAGAGATGGCGTACTATATAATAACAAATGTAGGGAAGGAAACATAAGAACTTATAGTAAAAAATAACAAAAATGGGAGGTTACTATGAAGAAAAAAATTTTATGTACAATGATGAGTATGGTAATGGTAGCATCTTTATTTGCAGGGTGCGGTACAGATTCAGGAACGGAGAATTCTGCGTCAGATAACAGCAAGACAGAAGAAACTGGACAGACAACATCAGATGATCCATATGCAGCTTATGCTGGAACAACAATCAGTGTAGCTGCGATTGAGACAGGTTATGGTTCGCAAATGTGGCAGGAAGTGACAGATGCATTTACAGAAGAAACCGGAATTCAGGTAGAACTTACAACAGATAAAAAATTGGAGGATGTAATAGGACCATCCATGCAGGGAGGCGAATACCCGGATGTTATTCATCTGGCCACGGGACGTGAAGCTGCGTTAACGGAACAGTTTATTAAGGGAAATATGATTACTGACATTACAGATGTCTTATCTATGAAAGTTCCGGGAGAAGATAAACTTGTTTCAGAGAAGATTGCAGGAGGATTTACAGATACATCATTGACGAATCCTTATGGTGATGGAAAGACATATCTTGCACCAATGTTTTATTCCCCATGTGGTCTGTTTTATAATGCAGGTCTTTTAGAAGAAAAAGGATGGGATGTTCCAACAACCTGGGATGAAATGTGGGAACTTGGAGATAAAGCAAAAGAAGAGGGAATTTATTTATTTACATATCCGACAACAGGATATTTTGATGCATTTTTCTATGCATTAATGTATGCCGCAGGCGGACCTGAATTCTTTGATAAGGCTACAAATTATGAAGAAGGTATCTGGGAAACACCAGAAGCACAGACATGTTTTGATATTGTTGCAAAGTTAGCTGAGTACACAAATCCTATTACACCGGCACAGGCAAATGATCAGGATTTTACACAGAACCAGCAGTTAGTACTTGATAATAAGGCAATTTTCATGCCAAATGGAACCTGGATTGTCGGTGAAATGGCAGATGCTCCTCGTGCAGATGGATTTAAGTGGGGTATGACAGCTCTTCCGGCGGTAAAAGCGGGAGGAGACAGTTATAGTTATACATGGTTTGAACAGGCATGGATTCCTTCTGGTGCAGAACATCAGGATGCAGCAAAATTATTTATCTCATATTTATACAGTGATAAAGCATGTGAAATTTTTGCAAAAGCAGGAGCTATTCAGCCGGTATTAGGAATTGCAGATAAATTAGAAGGTGATAATGTCATGTTTTATTCTATCTATGATAATGGAGCAAAGGCAGCCATGGGCAATTTTGCATCATTTGAAGCAATTCCGGGTATTGAAGTACGTACTGTATTCTTTGACCCTGTAAACTCTTTGGTATCAGGAGATATGACAGAGCAGGAGTGGATTGATGGAATTATTTCGGCAAGTGACCAGATGCGGGCAAATTTGAAATAAGAGTTTTTAGTTTTCCTTAATGCTATAGTGGTAAAAATGAGTCGGCGGACAGGATTTTTGTCCGCCGAATTTTAAATAGTACGGTTTGTTTGAAAGGAACGTGAAAGTATGAAAAAAGCCAGAGGACGAAGCGGTTTTTTGGTGGTATGCATAGCACCAGCAGTAATTTTATTTTTTGTGTTTATGATATTGCCTACCTTAAATGTATTCCGGATGTCGTTATTTGAAAAAGGTGCATATTCACCGAATGAAACATTTGTTGGCCTGAAAAATTTTAAAACATTAATATCGGATACTAATTTTATAAGGTCCATGCAAAACATGATTTTACTTATTGTTGTTGTTACAATAGTTACCTTTGCATTTGCACTTGTTTTTGCAGGCATTCTGTCAAGAGAAAAAATCAGGGGACAGAATTTTTTCCGTATTATTTTTTATATTCCCAATATTTTATCGGTTGTAGTAATTGCAGGTATTTTTTCTGCAATTTATAAGCCGGAGAACGGAATGCTAAACAGTATTATCGGACTGTTTCATAAAATGGAGAACCCGATTTTGTGGAAAGGTGAATCGCTTGTGATCGTCAGTCTTATTATTGCAATGATCTGGCAGGCGATTGGTTACTATATGGTCATGTACATGGCATCTATGGCGAGTGTGCCGAAAAGCCTGTATGAAAGTGCCGGATTAGATGGTGCAGGCAGGCTCGTTCAGTTTTTTCAGATTACAATTCCGTTGATCTGGACTAATATTCGTACAACATTAACATTTTTTATTATTTCTACTATTAATATGGCATTTCTTTTTGTAAAAGCTATGACTTCAGGTGGCCCAAACGGAGCTTCTGAAGTGTCACTAAGCTATATGTATGGACAGAAGGATGCCGGATTATATGGATACAGTATGGCAATAGGTGTTGTAATATTTATTTTCTCGTTTGCATTGTCTGCACTTGTAAATAAAGTTACAGAGCGTGAACCACTGGAGTTTTAAGGAGAGAAAATATGAGAGAGAAAAATAATCCGAATTCTGCGGAACGGTTGTATAAATTTTTTATCTATTTAGTTTTAATAATGCTTGCAGTCAGTATTATTATTCCGGTGGCATGGGTGTTTATGGCATCCATTAAGCAAAATAAAGAGTTTTATGGAAATCCGTGGACTTTGCCGAAGGGTTTTTATTTTCAGAACTTTATTGATGCCTGGAATACAGCAAAAATGGGAGATTACATGTTAAACTCCGTATTGGTTACAGCTTTGGCACTTGTAATTCTTTTAATTGTTGCACTGCCGGCAGCTTACTGTTTGTCACGTTTTAAATTTAAAGGAAGCAAATCTTTAAATGCGGCTTTTATGGGTGGTCTTTTTATTAACGTGAATTATATTGTTGTTCCAATTTTTCTGATGCTGCGAGATGGAGACAATTGGCTGAAATCAGTAATTGGGAAAAGTTTTCTTTTAAATAATCTGGTCATACTTGCAATCGTATATGCTGCGACAGCACTTCCGTTTACAATTTATCTGTTGTCAGGGTATTTTTCAACATTGGCACATGATTATGAAGAGGCGGCATATATTGATGGAGCAGGTTATAGTACAACGATGTGGAAAATTATTTTCCCAATGGCAAAACCATCTATTATTACAGTAATCTTGTTTAATTTTCTTTCTTTTTGGAATGAATATATCATTTCCATGACACTAATGAGTTCGGCAAAGGGACCGAAAACGTTACCGGTAGGATTATTAAATCTGATGCAGGCACAGCAGTCAGCAGCACAGTATGGAATTATGTATGCAGGACTTGTAATAGTAATGCTTCCTACATTAATTTTATATATATGTGTTCAGAATAAACTGACACAGGGAATGACTGTTGGTGGTTTAAAGGGTTGATGAGAAGGGAGATTAAAATGGAATTTTGGAAAAAGCACACAAAATGCAGAATAATTTTAATGGCAGCTCTTTTTATTGCCGGAATAAGCCTGTCTGTTTTTGGATGGGGTATGACAGGAAAAATGACAGGTTTAGGAATTATGCTTATTGGAATTATCTGTTTATTAATGGCATTGTGGATTTATAATTGCCCTTTTGCAGAAAAGAAGAAAAGAAAGTAATTATATGGATGAAATAGAGTGAGGAAGAAAAATGAGTGAGAAAAATACAGGCCGTGTCACAATTCCTACAAATCTGGATGTGGTTCCAGAGACAATTGAGTTAATGAAACGCTGGGGTGCAGATGCAATCCGCGATTGTGACGGAACAGAATTCCCGGAAGAGCTGACAAAGACCGGGGCAAAGATTTATGCAACTTACTACACCACGAGAAAAGATAATGAGTGGGCGAAGGCAAACCCGGATGAGGTGCAGCAGTGTTATATTATGAGTGGATTTTATACGGCTGTTGAAAGCGAACTGCAAATTCCTCTGATGAAGGGGATTTCGGATGAGTTAATGCAGGTCAATACAAGAGATGATATTAAACGATGGTGGGAGGTTGTTGACCGTTCCACAGGTCAGGTGGTATCGACCAAACAGTGGGAATATAATGAGGAGTCAGGGTGCGTCTGTATTCATGAGGCAGAACCGTTTCATGAATATACAGTAAGCTTTCTGGCATATATTATCTGGGATCCGGTACATATGTACAATGCGGTGACAAATGACTGGAAAGATTTCGAACATCAGATTACGTTTGACGTAAGACAGCCGAAAACACATAAATATTCCATGGAGCGTCTGCGCAAGTTCTGTGCAGAGCATCCATATGTCAATGTCATCCGCTATACGACGTTTTTCCATCAGTTTACATTGATGTTTGACGAGTTAAAGCGGGAAAAATATGTGGACTGGTATGGTTATTCCGCGTCAGTAAGCCCTTATATTTTAGAGCAGTTTGAAAAAGAAATGGGTTATAAATTCCGCCCGGAATATATCATTGACCAGGGATATTATAACAATCAGTACCGTGTACCTGGTAAAGAATATAAGGATTTTCAGGCATTCCAGCGCAGGGAAGTTGCAAAGCTTGCAAAAGAGATGGTTGACATCACACATGAATGCGGCAAAGAGGCAATGATGTTTTTGGGGGATCACTGGATCGGAACAGAACCATTCATGGAAGAGTTTGCAACGATCGGTCTTGACGCAGTGGTAGGAAGCGTTGGAAACGGAAGTACACTTCGTCTGATCTCTGATATTGAAGGTGTAAAATATACAGAAGGAAGATTCCTTCCATACTTTTTCCCGGACACCTTCCATGAGGGCGGAGATCCTGTCAAGGAAGCAAAGGAAAACTGGGTGACAGCACGCCGTGCCATCTTAAGAAAACCAATCGACCGTATCGGATATGGCGGATATTTAAAGCTTGCATTAGATTTCCCGGAGTTTTTGGACTATGTGGAGAGCGTGTGCAATGAATTCCGTGAACTGTATGAGAATGCAAAAGGAGCAACACCGTACTGTGTGAAGAAGGTTGCTGTTTTAAACAGCTGGGGCAAAATCCGCAGCTGGGGTTGCCATATGGTACACCATGCCTTATATCAGAAACAGAATTACAGTTATGCGGGAATTATCGAGGCGTTAAGCGGCGCACCGTTTGATGTGAAATTTATTTCCTTTGATGATATTTTAAAGGATAAGGATATATTAAAGGATATTGATGTCATTATCAATGTCGGGGACGGGGATACGGCACACACCGGCGGGGCAGTCTGGGAGAATGCAGTTATTTCCGCAGCCATTCGTGAATTTGTCTACCGGGGCGGTGGATTTATCGGTGTCGGGGAACCGGCAGGACACCAGTATCAGGGACATTATCTGCAGCTTGCCGATTTAATTGGTGTGGAAAAAGAAACCGGATTTACCTTAAACTACGATAAGTATAACTGGGAAGAACACAAAAATCACTTTATTCTTGCAGATACAACAAAGCCTGTTGACTTCGGAGAGGGCAAGAAGAATATGTTTGCGTATGAGGGAACAGAAATTCTGGTACAGAGGGACAAAGAAGTTCAGATGGCTGTGCATGAATTTGGAGAGGGCCGTTCGGTCTATATCAGTGGACTGCCATATAGCTTTGAGAACAGCAGAATTCTTTATCGAAGCATTTTGTGGAGTACACATGGCGAAAGTTTATTACATCAGTGGTTTAGTACAAATTTCAATGTGGAAGTACATGCATATGTAAAAAATGGCAAATTCTGTGTTGTAAATAATACCTACGAGCCACAGAATACGGTTATCTATCGCGGCGATGGAAGCAGTTTTGCGTTGAAAATAGAGGCAAATGAGATTAAATGGTACGCTGTTTAATCAGGAGGTATAAAGAATATGAAGAAACCTGTACTTGTAATTATGGCAGCCGGAATGGGAAGCCGTTACGGTGGAATGAAACAGATTGATCCAGTAGATGAATATGGACATATTATTGTTGATTTTTCTATTTATGATGCTTATCTTGCAGGATTTGAAGAGGTTATTTTTGTAATAAAAAGAGAGAATGCGGAAGATTTTCATAATGTCATAGGGAATCGTATAGAAAAGATTATGAAAGTAAGATATGCATTTCAGGAGCTGGAAAATCTGCCGGAGGGATTTGAAGTTCCGGCCGGAAGAGTAAAGCCATGGGGAACTGCGCATGCAATTTTAAGCTGTAAAGATATGATTGACGGACCATTTGCAGTGATTAATGCAGACGACTATTATGGAAGAGAAGCATTTAAGCAGATTTATGATTATCTGAGTGTGCATGAAGATAATGAAAAGTATCAGTATGCAATGGTAGGATATCAGTTGAAAAATACTTTGACGGAGAATGGAAGTGTGGCAAGAGGTGTCTGTGAGATTGATGGTGCTGGAAAACTTGTCAGTGTAATAGAACATACAACGATTGTAAAACGTGGAGAGAATGCCGCATATACGGAAGATGATGGAAAAAGTTATACGGAATTGGCAGGAGATACGATTGTTTCCATGAATTTATGGGGATTTAGCAAGGGATTTTTGTCAGAAGTTGAGTATGGATTTCGTGATTTTCTGCAGGAGGGGCTGCAACATAATCCACTGAAATGTGAATATTATCTTCCGTCAGTTGTCAGCAGACTGTTAGATAACAATAAGGCAGAAGTAAAAGTTCTTCTTACAACAGAAAAGTGGTATGGAGTTACCTACAGGAAAGACAAACCAATGGTTATGACAGCATTGAAAAAGCTGGAAGAGAATAATTTTTATCCAAAACAGCTCTGCGGAAAATTAGAAGTGGCTGCAAATTTCTGTTTTGAAGGTGTATATAAAGAAGAAATTCCATGGGGAAATGGACATATTAATAATACTTACCGTGTTACATTTGAAAATGAACAAGGAGTAAAAAGGCATTATATTTTACAGCAGATGAACAAGAGTATTTTTAAAAACCCGGTTGAATTAATGGAAAATATCGTTGGAGTCACTGAATTTTTAAAAAGAAAAATTTCAGCTAACGGTGGAAATCCAGAGCGGGAGACATTAAATGTCATTCCGGCAAAAGACGGGAAACCCTATTATGTGGACTCAGAAGGTGAGTATTGGAGAGCTTATGTATTCATTGAAAATACCGTAAGCTATGATTTGATAGATAATCCTGAAATACTTTATGAGGGCGGTCTGGCATTTGGCAGATTTCAAAGTATGTTAGCGGATTATCCGGCGAAAACACTTCATGAGACAATTCCGGGATTTCATGATACCAGAGAAAGATTTGAGAGATTTAAAAAGGCAGTGGAAGAGGATGTGTGCGGTAGAGCGGATTTAGTCCGGGAGGAAATTCAGTTTGTATTGGACAGGGAAGAAATTGTGGACTGCTTTCAGGATTTGTTGAGAAGTGGAAAAATCAGCTTTCGTGTGACACACAACGACACAAAAATTAATAATGTCCTCATGGATAAGGATACCAAAAAAGGAATATGCGTGATTGACCTGGACACTGTAATGCCTGGGGCAGCCATGAATGATTTTGGAGATGCGGTGCGGATTGGAGCAAGTACAGCATTAGAGGATGAACAAAATCTGGATAAAGTGTGGTTCAACTTAGAACTTTTTGAAGCATGTGCGAATGGCTTTATAGAGGGATGTGGTGGAAAACTTTCACAGGAAGAGATAAAGCTGCTTCCGATGGGCGCTAGGCTTATGACCTATGAATGTGGAATGAGGTTTCTTATGGATTATATTCAGGGAGACATTTATTTTAAAATTCACAGACCGGGGCAGAATTTGGACCGGGCAAGGACACAGTTTAAACTTGTCTCTGATATGGAACATAAGTGGAAAGTAATGGAGAATATTGTGAAGAAGTATATGTAAGACAAAACAGTGGAATTGACAATTTCCAATGCTTAAAAGGCGTCAGTTCCGGAAATACCGGACTGACGCCTTGATTGCATTAAACGTTTGTATTTGATTCTTCTTCGCCCCAGAAATCTACAGGTTCATAATCCTGCAGTTTGGCCAGAAAACCTTTTTCTGCGAGTTCATTTTGAATATCATCTAAAATCTCTTCGGATTCAGCTTCAATTGTATGGTAATGATAACCACCGGTTACATTCTTAAGAAGGCTGGAACTTCCGGTAGAGAGTCCTTCTAAAAATTTCTTGACATCGCGTCTTGTACGGATATTCATATCTGCCCGGACAACACCATAAACCACAGCGCAGTCTTTTCAAGTACAACTTAAAAACAGGATCATTGCTTAGAAGTAAATATAATCATTCTCGTTCACATATTTACCACAATGTGGACAATATCGATTACAACCTGTTTTAAGAAAACTACCACAATGAGGACATCTTCTGAACACAGCAATAAAAATTATCGTTCCAACAAGTTCTACTAACCCGGCTCCTAATATTATCAATCCCATCATAGTTCCTGTGCAAATACCTATGATAACAAGAAGTAAACCTATGACCGTAAATATAACGGATAATCTTGTCACAATTTTAAGTGGAATACGGTGCATTTCAATCATCTCCATTCTCCCAATTCTGTGGTGTATATCCTTTATAGAACCATTTGTTTAAGCAGAAAAACTCAAAATTAAATCCGTGATATCAGAAATTGTATCTGATAAAGTGCCATTAATAGTGTATGACTCGGTATCCTGATAGATAGTTAATTGACGACATAATATTTTTTTAAAAATATATTTAATTCCATACTAGTATATTTGTATAGAAAAAGCAATAGAATTGGTGCAATTGGTGTGAACTGCAAAATATTGGCTTTAAACGACAGAACAAAAAGAGAGGGAAGAACAGCATTTTTATGTATATATGATATAATGAAAGCAGTATATTAGAAAAATGGTGAAAATAAATATGAGTATTCCCTTTATGGTTATATTTGTGTGTGCATGGTATTTTAAAATGTTGATCCCAATGTTGATTTGGTGTGTGATGTTTTTAATGCTTCGGAATTATATTGGAGGCCTGTTATTGATTAATATTTTTACAGAACCTGTCATTCATGATGAAAACTTGAAAGGTTATAAGAGAAACTATTGTAAAATCGGTGTTGTTATATTAGCAGGTGGAGTAGTTTGTGCGGTATTTTTAAATCTTTGCAATGTAAAATTAGGGAATGCTGTTTTTATGGGGATAATTTCTGCCGAGTTTTTATATGGAATAGATTTGTTAATAAATGGGAAAAAGATAAAGCTGTATAATGAGATGAATTAGGAGAAAAATGAGAATGAAAAAATATCTTGGAACAATTTTTTTAATATTTGGTTTTTTGGAAATTATAGTATTGAGTGCAATTTCGACTTTTGACAGGGTAATGTATGAAGATACAAATCATTTTATTGGATTTATAAAAAATTATGGGTTGTGGCCATTTCTAATAGGTTCTGTAATAGTACTATTTTGCGGAGTGGTTTTGATAGTGTTAGAATATAGTAAAAAATAGTGAAATAGGCTATGTGATAAAAGATGAGACATAAAATAAGGTCTCCCATGATTTAATTTATCATAGAAGACCTTGATAGTGCTTATTTCACAGAGATTTTATCATAGGTTCTTATTTTATCTTTCACTATGTATATTTTTCTAAGTTTTTTCCCCAGGCATCACTGCCACATGAAAAATGATAAAAATACCAATTATGACCGGAATTAAAAGCATGCTTACAACCGCATATGTTGTGCTGTATCCTGCATCATGATATCTTTTGATAATAAGAGGAATCAGATATAACCAGCGTAATACAACGAAAAAAATCATAAAGAATACCCAGCGTCCTTCATGATTTACCGTTCTGGTATTTATCACGGTAGAATTCTGTTCATCTACAGATACATCCACTACTTTTTCACTGTGCGGAGTCATAATTGTTAATAATTCACCTGTTCCTGTTAAAAACAAACAACAAATTAATGCAATAAAGAAATAACCTCTGCCTATTTTTTTAACTTTAAGATTCCATGGCTTCATATAATCAACCTTTCGTTTTACATGGTTAATTTAAATAAAATGTGCTTCCATATGTAATATCTTCATCAACAGCTCCACTTTTATAATATTTTTTTGCAAGGGCGACTAACCTGTCGGAACTAGTAGTATAATTTAGTGATTTATATGAATTTTTGTAATCATATGCATCTGCATATGGAGTTTTGTTAGAATCTCGATAAAAGTAACTGATAACTCCTGCAACATCCATTTTTGAGGCTCGATATCCTAACCAATAATTTTTTCCTTCTTTGTAATAAGCACTTTTTATATGATAAGTTGCATTTTCTTCCATTTTCTGATATCCATTGTTGAAAAATACTGCATACTTGGAAGTATCTAATGAAAACAGAGTTGTAGCTACCCATGCAACTTTAGTAGGAATAATGCTTGATCCAAAAGATACATATTTTTTTAATCCCTGTATATCTGAATATATTTTATTATTATATTTAGTCTGTGATTTTGTCGGCTGAATATAATCTGTTACCACTACCTTTCCTTCTGTAGTATTAACAGTTGTACTTCGTTCTGATCTATCCGCAGATTTAGCTTGCTCTACATTTTCAATTTCGACATTTTGCAATTCCCATCCTTCTAATGTAAGTTTCAGATACTCCTGTTTATACATATCATTATTCATTAACCATTCTTTATCATCTTCTGACAAATCACTTTGCTCAATTTTTGTCTCATAGCCAGATATATTTTCCTTTGTGTCTACGTGTCCCTGATCTATTTCTGTTGCGTATACATTTCCCACGTTCAAGCCACAAACAACCATTACAGAGGTTAATAAACTACAAATAATTTTTTTAGTTCTCATTTTTTTTAATGTTAATTTGCATGTAGGAACTAAACTCTTTTTTTTATATGGTTTAGAATATTTTTCGGGTTTTTTAGGCTCATACATAAATCCAATACAATTTGCATATGCTTTTTTTTCAGCAATTTTTGTGATTGAATTTCTTACCACTTTCATCATAATGTTTTTTTTATTTTTCATGTGTGTTTCCTCCTTAAAAGTATGCTGGTAAACCATGTAATATTTTCAGGAAATATATTCAATTCAAAAATAACATAACATTCTAAAAAAACAAGACCTTTGGCGTGAAAGACATAGATTTGGCTTTAAACGACATAAATAGTACAAACATTAAACAGAACTTATCATTTATGTATGTTATAATTTAAATGCATCCATAAATTTTAAAAGAATATTTGTGATATTTCATAATCATGAAAAGCAGGAAAGGTGGAGAGGAAAAGGTTGTTCTGGAAGGTATGGGAATTTTGGGTTGTAGGAATAGAGTCATTTTTGTTTTTCCTGCTTATGAATAGAAAATTGGAGTTACGAAAATGTACAGGCATCAGAGGAACGGAAAGTCTGGTCTGGATGATATATTCGATTGGATTATGGATACTTAATCAGAGACAGATGAGTACAGTCGTCACAGTGTTTTATGCACTTGTGTTGCATTTTGTGATTACCTGTGTTTTTACAAAGTCCCCGCTTTTCTTACAATTTTTTTATGTTATATTGTATTCGACCTATGCGTTACTTGCAGATGTAGTGTCTGCAATGCTTCCAGTGGTTCTTTTTCACGAAAATATCAATCAGGTTTTATCGGGAGGCTGGGTTCGGGCGGTTTTTACATTGGTTTACCTGATCCTGCTTGGTGTGTTGATCGGATTGACGATAATGATTGGAAAACAAAATATCTGCCTACGGACAAAGGAAAAGCTGATTTTTATAGGAATTGCGTTGTTGTGTGTGGCAATCGAGCAAATAGACATGATTGCTGTAGTAAGAGCATTGCAGCAATCCCGGGAAAACGATTTTTTCATGCTTGTGACAATTTTTGTCTTTGTGTTATTCCTGTTTATGATTATGCTGTTATTTATTTATAATCTGGGTGTGGAAAGAGAAAAAAATAATAAACTGCTGGAAGAAAATCTGCTGTCACATATGGAATCACAGCAGTACGAGCAGATTCTTGCTTCGGTCAAAGAGCTGCGTATAATGAAGCATGATGTAAAAAATCATCTGGATGTGTTGCAGACGCTTTTGGTAGGGAACCATACCGGACAGGCCGTTGACTATATGCGGCAGATCACAGCAGACCTGAATAAGGTGCATTATACACTTTCCAGTGGAAATACAACGGTTGACTGTATCGTCAGCAATAAGCAAAGCATGGCGGAAAATGTTGGGATTCTTACAGAAAATATCATATATTTACCGGAAGAGATTCCATTAAGTGATGTAGAGATTTGTTCTTTGCTGGGGAATCTCTACGATAATGCAATTGAGGGATGCATGCGGGCAGAAAGTAAGAGAATATGGTTGTATATGAAGCCATTTCATAATATGCTGTCAATAAAAATTGTCAATACTTCGGATGGGGGTTACAGATTTAATTCCAGGAATGAATTATTGAGCACAAAAGCAGGGAAAGGCAATCAAAATGGAATGGAACATGGAATTGGATTGAAGCGAATACGGGAAATTGTAGAGAGACATTTCGGAATCATGGAAATATTGCCGGAAAAAGAAATGTTCTCCGTAAATATTTTGATTCCGTTGCATCAGGGAGAGCAGCAGACATGAATTTGAAAATTGCAGTTTTGGAAGATAAAGAAAACGATTACCGCATATTGGAGTCGGCTCTGAAAATTTGGAGTGAGGGTAGCGGAAACCGAATCGAATTATTCTGGTATCAGACCGGAAATGAAATGCTAAAGTCTTTTGAACAGGATGGTTTTGATATTTTGTTTTCAGACATTGAATTAGAAGAAAACGAAACAGGACTTACATTTTGTGGAAGATTGAGGGAACTGGGATATTCCGGAGAGATTATTTTTCTTACAGCTTTTCGGGAGTATGTCTTTCGTGGTTATGATGTGAGGGCACTTCATTATCTGTTAAAACCAATCACACAGGAAAACTTATCGGTATGCATGGACAAATATCTTACAATCCATGCAGGTGATTTTTATTACTTCCATAAAGAAAATGATATTGTTAAAATTCGATATTATGATATGATTTTGATTCGGAAGGAAAAACATGATGCGGTAATTCAAATGAAAAATATGGCATATGCGGAGAGAGTTTCCCTTGGGGAGATGGAGAAACGATTGCCTCCGCAATTTGTCCGTTGTCATAAATCATATATTATAAATATCATGTACGTGGATTCTATAGTTGGAAGTCTGATTTACATGGCGGATGGAACGCAGATTGTGGCAGGACGAAAATATCTGGCAGATGTAAGAAAAGAACTGCTTGATTTTGCACAGAAATAAAATTTAATAATATAATGTTTGGAGCCGCTAGTTATATTACTGCAAGTACATAAGATGACAGAAGTGTTATTAATGTAATTTTACTTTAGGTTTCGGGATAACCTGCCGATACATGTTATAGCGTAAAATGTAATGGTACGGAGGCAATACATGCAGGTTGAGCAGAAAAATATATGGGAAGATGTAACGCGGAATGCAAAACGTGATAACAGTAACAGGGCAATTGCGGCTTATCAGGCAAATATGCCGGATGCCGGAGCGGTTGCAGCTTTTGGCGGACAGGAAGCTTATGTGCAGCAGAAAACTGCGGTGTCCGAGGCTGGAAATATCGATATGGCAACGTATTCCAACCCGGCAAAGCAGGGGCAGGAAGAAAAGACAGTAGCGGAAAAAATTGCAGGGCAGGAGATTTCTTCGGGACAGGCGCGCAGCAACGAAATCGCTGTAGTGGCAAATACCACTTCCACAGAAGATTTAAAGAAGATGGAAGAGGACGGATTTTCCATTTCCGATGCAGACAGTCATACCATTATTACCGTGACGGACAAGATTAAAGCGGCTCTGGCAAAAGCTGGAGTGGATGTGTCTTCCATGGGCGGAACACTCACAAAGGAACAGTTAGAGGAGATCACCGGAAGTCCGGTTGTGACGCAGCAGATCATGGACTCTCTTGCGGCAAACGACCTGCCGGCGACGGAGGAAAATGTGCAGGACAGTGCGGAGGCACTGGCACAGGCTGCCTCGATTCCAGAGATCACGAAACAGGCGATGAGTTATCTTCTGAAAAATGATATGGAGCCGACCATCCGCAATCTGTATCTGTCCAATTACAGCAGCAGCGCAGAAAATATTGTGGAGCCGGAGCAGAGCGGAATTGATTTTGAGTCCCTGATGCCGCAGATTCGTGAGATTATTGCAGAAGCAGGCCTTTCCGATGACGAACATGCGGTGGACAACAGCAAGTGGCTGGTGGCAAACCAGATTCCCCTTACACCGGAAAATCTGCAGTATCTGACAGATCTGCAGGGATTATCGGACGATCTGCAGACCGATCATATAGACTGGAACCAGATCGTGGATTCCATGGCGAAGGCAATTGCGGCAGGAAAACGTCCGGCAGATGCTTCCATGATTACTGCACGCAGACAGATGGAGGAAGCACGTCTGGTAATGACCAGTGAGGCATCCGTGGCGATGGAAAAAGCAGGCGTAGAGATGGATCTGACACCGCTGGCGGATCTGGTCGAGGATTTAAAATCCCAGGAGAGAGAATACTATAAAGACCTGCTTGCCGGTGCCGGAGTTGAGCCAAGTGAAAAAAATGTGGATCTTATGGCAGAAACCATGGATGTGTTTGCCGAACTGAAACAGCAGCCGGCATATGTAATCGGGCAGGTGGATGCGGATGATTCCGTTCAGGAGATTCATGATGCCGGAGCGCAGATGCAGCGCGCATTTGCGCAGGCAAATGAAAGTTATGAAACCCTGATGACTGCTCCGCGCAGTGACATGGGGGATTCCATAACAAAAGCATTTTCCAATGTGGATGATATTTTACAGGATCTGCAGCTGGATACAAGTGAAACAAACCGCCGTGCCGTGCGGATACTGGCATATAACAATACCGAAATTACACCGGAAAATATTATGGAAGTAAAAGCACTGGATGAGCAGATGCAGCGTGCGTTTTCTAATATGAAACCGGCAGTAACGCTGGAAATGATCCGCCGTGGGGAAAATCCACTGGATATGACTATGGAGCAGCTGAATCAGGCGGCACAGGAGATTCAGCAGGAGAATGGAACACAGGAGCAGGAACGGTTCAGCAAATATCTGTGGAAACTGGAGCAGAATCATGAGATTTCTGAGGAAGAGCGCAGCAGTTATATCGGCATTTACCGTCTGATCGCACAGGTGGAAAAAGGAGATGGGGCAGCACTTGGATTTCTGATGAATCAGGGATCGGACGTGACGATGCGAACCCTTTTGCGTGCTGTGCGTTCAGAAAAAAAGAGTGGTCTGGATTATCAGGTGGACGATGATTTTGACGGAGTTGACAGCACAGCAGAAGGTCCGAAAATTGACGAGCAGATCTCGGCTGCGTTCCAGCAGAATTGTCTGCGCGATGTGATGGAACATATTTCACCGGAAAAACTTTCCCGTCTGGGAGAAGAAAAGTGGCAGAATATGTCTCCGGAACAACTGGCAGAGGCACTCCGGCAGATGGATGAATCCGTTGGGGAACAGGAAGCGGAAAAAAGCTATCGGCAGGAACAGCTTGCGCAGTATCAGCAGCTTGCAGAAACACCGGAAGACGTATATACCTATCTGGAGCGGTATGATATTCCAAACAGTATGATAAATGTCATGGCAGCATCGGAAATGCTGCGCAAACCAAACCGGATGATGGAGCGGTTGTTTCAGCAAGATCATGTTTCCAAAGATTCTATGACAGAGATTGCAGAGATGAAAGAGCAGGTACTTGAACAGTTTTCAAAAGCCCTTGAGAATCCTTCGGATCTTGCAGATGCCATGGAGACGCTTGCGGATGTGGCAGAGCATGTGATGGATACGATGATCGTAGAAGATCCGGATGTCCGCACGATTGATATCCGGGAAATGCGCCAGATGACCGCACAGTTTCAGATTGGTGCGAAACAATCGCAGGAAGAATGTTATGTGATTCCGATGCAGACAGGAGATTCTGTCACCGGCGTTTCTTTAAAAATCGTAAGAGGAAAAAAGAAAAAGGGTCTTGTGGATATTTTTCTGGATGGAGAAAAGGCAGGAAAGATCACGGCATCTTTTCAGGTAAAATCAGACCGTATTTCTGGAACAATTGTGACAAGCGAGGAAGAGACCGCAAAACAGATCGAAGAACACTTGCAGGAACTGCAGGATGCCATGCAGGAACCGGCAGATATCCATGTTGCATATACACCGGATCTTTCTTTGTCGCAGTTTGAGATGGCCGGAATCCGGAGGGAAAGTGAAATGAAAGAGCAGGGAGAACTGGAGAAAGACCGTTCCAATCAGGTACAGACAACGAGGTTGTATCATACAGCGGAAGTTTTTATTAATTCCATAAAATACCTTTTGACAAAAACAAAAGATCTGTAGTAGGATAGTGCGGAAACCAGATTACAGGTGGTTTTACGATAAGAATGAAAATATACAGGATCTGGAAGGAGAATTGCGGATGAAAAAGAAAATTGTGGCAATGATACTGGTGCTTGCCTGTGTGACAGGAATATATGCACCGGAAAATGCATGGGAAGCACCGGTGACGGTAGAAGCATCCACGCAGAAAGGAAAGAAAACCCCATCCATACAAAAAGTATACAATGCTGTAAAGAAAGCGTATGGGGATGATTATATCCCAAGTGAAAAAGTATCAAAGAAAGAATTGAAGGAACGCTACGGAATTTCTTCCAAATGGTACAGTGCTGCAATTGCGGAGGTGCCGATGATCAGTGCAAATGCAGACACACTGGTTATTGTAAAAGCAAAGAATGCAGCTTCCAAAAAGAAAATCCGGTCGGCATTAAAAAAATACAGGGAGGAACTGATACAGGATACCTGTCAGTACCCGATGAACCAGTTAAAGATTCAGGCTTCCAAAGTTTATGTAAAAGGAAACTATGTATGCTTTATCATGCTTGGAACAATCAGCAACAAGCAGGAGGAACAGTCAGAGGACAAAGTGATTGCTGCATATAAAAAGCAGAATGAAAAGGCCGTAAAAGCCATCAATAAACTGTACAAATAGAGAAAATTATGATACGGATATTCAAACGGCTGCCGGGTGTGATTTTTATGGTGCTTCTCCTCGGTCTGGCAGGAAAAGAAGCACTGTCGCATCAGAGAACCTATTCTCCGGTTGAAAAAAGAGAACTTCAGACACGCCCGGAAATAAGTATAACGAAAGTTCTGGATGGAAGATTCCAGAGAAAATACGAATCGTATCTGCGGGATCAGTTTCCCGGAAGGGATCATTGGGTTTCGTTCCAGACAGACATGGAATTGTTTATGGGCAAAAATGAAATTCATAATGTTTACATCGGAAAGAACCATTACCTTTTGGAACACTATACAGAAAAAGAGTTTGATCCGCAGCAGATTTCCAAAAATCTGCAGGCTCTGGAGAAGTTTGTCGGGAAAGCAAAACAGAACGCGGATGTCCATGTGATGATGGTGCCGACAAAGTCGTGGGTACTCCGGGAAAAACTTCCGGCATTTGCCCCTCATTATAAGGAGCAGAAGTTTTATGATGCATTGCAGCAGAAATTGGAAAAAGAGGATGTACTGATTTCCGTGGAGCCCGTACTGGATGCACATAAAGAGGAAGAAATCTATTACCGGACAGACCATCACTGGACGACGCTGGGAGCATGGTATGCCTATGAACAATACACAAAGGCGGTTGGTGGAGATCTTCAGAGGGCACAGGGGAAAAAGAAGTTCCGTTGCATCAGTAAAGATTTCTATGGAACAACCTATGCAAAAATAAATTATGCCAGACAGGCAGACAAAATTGAGATTTATGAGCCGGCGGATAAACTGCGTGTTGTTTATAATATGGGAGAAAAGAAGACAAAGACACTGTATGATGTTTCCTTCCTGAAAACAGCAGACCAGTACAGCGTTTTTACCGGTGGGAATCAGGCAGTGCTTGAGATTACCGGGGGAATAAAGAACGGAAAAACGCTGCTTTTGATCAAGGATTCTTTTGCGAACAGTATCCTTCCTTTTCTGGCAGAAGATTATGAAAAACTTGTCGTTGTGGATCTTCGCCAGCTGAATGTAAGCGGAGACCGGCTTTTGGAAATGTTTTCACCTACCGATATACTGATTCTTTACAACAGTGCACAGTTTGCACAGGATAAAGAGTTTGAGATCAAGTGTAACTAGTATATCGTTTCGTAAAGAAACGGATTAGGTGGCAGTATCCGGTACGTCTTTTCCGCTTTCCAGATAGGTTATGGCACCAAGGTAAACGGCGCGGACCAGTTTTTCCTGATAGGCATCTGTGACCAGCAGAGCTGCTTCCGTTTCATTGCTCAGAAACCCACATTCGACAATTATGATCGGTGTGGGTGTTTTTTTTAATATGTAGTAGTCGTTGTTGGATTTACAGACCCTTGGCTTTGGAGGATTAAGGCTGTTGTTTAGGGTATCCTGCATGACTGAGGCAATTGCAGAACTTTCCCCAGACTGTTCGAAGTAAAACACCTGTGGACCGGAGACAGAGGCATCCGGAAAACTGTTCTGATGGATGCTGATGGTCATAACCGGATTGGTATCTGTGATCAGTTTTACGCGGTTTCGCAGATCTTCTACTTTTACACTGCGCGAGTTTTCATCTGCAGGAACGGTATCATCACTTCGCGTGAGTACAACCTTATATCCTTTGTTTTCAAACAGGGTTTTGAGTTTTAGCACAATAGACAGGTTGATGTCTTTTTCCAGAGCATCGTTACAGCCAACTTTTCCAGGATCGCTTCCTCCATGTCCGGCATCAAGAACGATACAGGTTTTGGAGGAAGCCGCATGTCTGGAAGATGTCAGTGCAGCTGATGCACGTGCAAGTAAGAAAGCACTTATAAACAGACAGGCAACCATAAGAATTTCAAATTTCTTTTTCATAGAACCTGCTTTATGGAATTATTTATTCCTATATATATGCAGGTAAGTCAGTGGATATACCTGGTAACGGTATCCCAGATATCACTCGTTTCAAATCCGAGTTTCCAGAAGGATGCACCGGCAAGCTTCTTTTCTTCAACCAGTTTTAACCGGCATTCTGCGGAGGCGGAGTCTTCCAGCCATACCTTATAGGTGGTGTCATTATCTGTAAATTCCGAATAGTTCTGTCCACAGTCATCCTGCCATGTTTTGGTTGCACCATGTGTGGCGAGAAAATCGGTTGCAGCTTTCATGCCATAAATTTTTGAGGGAATTTTGGCACCGGCTGCTGTGTCATCGGAACTGCTCTCGGACGGGATTTCCCATACACGCGTATAAAACGGCATTCCAAGAATTACCTGATCGGCAGGAACCTCTTTTAAAGTATCGCTTACACCCTGGGTTACCCAGCTTAAAGAGGCGACAGACCCGGCTTCGGAGCTTCCAGCATAATGCTCATCGTACCCCATAATTACAACATAATCTGCAAAATTTGCCTGTTCTTTTCGGTTATAAAAGGAAGTATGTGACATCGGAACGTAATTGTCTACAGAAAGAACAACCCCGTTGTTTTTGCACTTAATGGAAAGCTCCCGGATGAATTCAATAAATGCATCCCCGACTTTCTCCCCATTCATACTTTCAAAGTCTACGTTGATTCCATCCAGATTGTATTGAATCGCCATAGAAACAATCTGGTTTACCAGATTCTGTCTCTTAGAGGTATGGGTCAGGACTTCTGTTGTATCGACATTTTTATTTTCCAGATTGCTGACAAGCGCCCAGACTTCAATCCCCTGGTTATGACAGTAATTTACATAATTCAGGCTTGCCAGGTTGGCAATGTTTCCATTGTTGTCATTCAGATAAAACCAGGTAGGAGAGAGTACATTGATTCCTCTGGTATTGGCAAGGACAGAGGAAACCGCGTTATTTGCAGACTGGTTTGTGACCTGATGCCAGGCCATACAGATATTGTAATCTTTCTTTATATGTGCAAAGGTATCCGGAGTGAAATCGCTTTTTCTTGTCTTTTCTTTGACGGAGGAAAGCATACGTTTCTGCATGTATCCAATAATACCGTCGTCTGTCATTACTTTGTCCCAGTTGTCGCCCTGTTCGATCACGGTGACTTCCTCTTTGGAAGAAACTTTTTTCAGAATCGGGCTTTTGATGCCTCCTCTTACGCGCAGGGAGGCATTTTTTTTGGCAGTGGCAGTCTGGTATTTTCCCCACTGGCTGGTAATAATGATCCGGTGGGGATCTTTTACATGTTTGTATTTAAAATCGGAATATTCCTTTACAAAATCCAGATCAATATATGCAGTATCAGAGTTTATGGTAACAATTTTACGACCGTAATCTGCGGAAGATTTTGTAACCATATAACTGGTCTGCTCTGCCTGTGCCGAGATCAGATTTTGTGTTGTTGCATAGAGAAGGATATTCTCGTTATTGTCCCAGTAAAAACGTGAATTTAAATTGTCATGGACAAAATCATAATCGATATAAATATGACCGTCAATGACCCTGGCTTTGGAAGAGGTTACTTCATTATTTAAAACAATGGCAACCTCATCGGAATTTGTCAGATGATAATAAGTGGTTAAATCTTCGTGTTCCTTACTCGGTGTGTATTTGCGGATCAGGGCGAAGACTACGATCGCTGCAGCAATGACAAGTGCCAGTGCAAGCACAGCGAAAATGGAATGAGATTTTTTCTTCATGAGCCGTCCTTCCTTTGTCTGTTGGCAAATTATATATTTATTCCGATTATAGCATTGTGCCTGTACAGATTCAAATGGAATCAGATAAAATTAAGAAATAGAAGTTGTTTGAATTTTTTCGGGAGGGCAGTTGTGTCTGTGGATCTGCCCTCCCATTTGTCTTTTTTCAGTTTATTTTGTGCGTGACGGAGTTGCATTGAGACTCATTTCACACCCATAATAATAGCCCATTTGTTATTTTATTTTTTTAATGGATCGTTTTAAAAAGTAACGATCAGACTTTCATATACTTCTGGTCTGAATTCAATGACCAGCTGATTGTCAGTAGATAAATTTAATGTGATAACTGTTTTCCTTTCCATATTTGTTCAAAGAATCCAAAATCATGAGAGGACACTTGAAACGGGTTTTCGAGAAAGGGAACCGGAATCACACGGATTCCATAGGACGTTTCGACTCTTTTTCGGTCTTTTTTGAGGTTTCCCATACTCATAAAACGGACATTTGTTTTATAATCCTTTCCTAAATTTGTTTTTTTCAGTTCCTCAATAAATTGTAAGAGCTGCCGATCCTTCCAAATACTCACATTTGTCAGCACAATACAGTAATCACAGCGGACAAATTCCGGAAATGAGTATGGAGTCAGAACCCCGAAATCCAGAATTTTATACTTGTGTTGCAGATGTAACTGTTCCCGCAGCTGCCGGAGTGTAATCTCCGGATAGTAGCTGACACCATTGCAGCGAAAAGGAATGGTTGGGTCCTTTTTCGAAGAAAGCGCAGCGATTTCATGACTGGAATTGACTTCCAGGTATGCGGTGCGGGCCAGAAATCTGCTGTGTAAAAAGTTGCAAAGCGAAATACTAAAGTGTGTTACACCGGAATTTACTGTTGTACCGCAGACTCCTATGGTTGCAGGAGCCGGAATAAATGGTTTATGAAACGTAAAAATAGGCGATTCCGTCCTTTCTCAGGTTGTTGCAGCCAGTGAACAAAATCCAGCTTTTCTTTGTCTGCACGAAAGATGTCCGTGTTAAACGGATAAGAATAGACCGGCTGTGAAAATGTTCTGGCAAAATAAATGGCAGAATTGTGGTCGCACAGATTCGCAACAACATGCAGGCGGTTACCAAAATTTTGTAAAAGAAAGTCTTTGGACTTTGCATCGTCCCGATGCCACAATGCTCCTCCACACACATAGATAATATGATCCGCCGTTGCAAGGCAGGAGAAAGAAAAATCACATCCGTAATCATTTACCATGATTTGTGTGACAGGCTCTGGGATGTCGATGCCACTGTCATATTTTGGAAATCCTGTAAAATTGCGATAAAAGAAACAACCGTTTTTTTCCCACACATGTTTCAGCTGGGCAACCGTCTTGCGCAGATCGTTTGACCAGTTTTTTTCCTGGTAAACCGCGGAAATGCCAAGGTAGTTAAGTGTTGTCACCAGTGCGATTGCTATGTGTGTTGCACCACAGCCGCTGTGACTTCCAACGACTGCAATTGTCTGCCTGAGATGCGTTCTTCCCGTAGTTTCAATTACTTCTTTTAATGCAGAGTACAGAGCCTGCGGTGATTCATATCGCAGGTCGGGATCTGCTGAAATTGCTTTTTGAATTTTGGGATAAATGGATCGGTTGGTGGCTGCATCCAGATATGGCATCATATATTCCATGATTTTTCCAATGCTGTAGATATCGGATCTCAGGGTTACCGGTTTTCCTGAGATAAGTTCCGGAGCAGAAAAATCCACGTTTCCGAAATGGTTGAAGTCTTTTCCAGAAATGGCAGCAAAAGATGCGACACTAAAGTCAATCAATTTAAGCTGTGTTCCACATACTATAATATGTTCCGGCTTAAGATCCTGATAAAGAATCGGAGAAGGCCGTAATGTATGCAGATATGCAAAAATGTCACAAAGCTGCTCACAAAAATATAAAAACTGGTTCTGGGATATTGACTGTTGATGAAGCAAAAATTCTTCTAAAGAGTCACCCTGAATATATTCTTCCACAAGATAGTAGAATGATTCATCTTCTTCAAAATCATAAATTGTGGGAATTCCGGGATGCTGAACAGACTTTAGAATCTGTGCTTCGGATATTGCGAAGAGCGGTTGTGCCGAAGTATTTTTGGGGAATCGCTTCATTGCACGGTACTGCTCTAAAGATTGCTGTCTGACAAGAAAGACACTTCCGCATTCTCCCTGGCCAAGGGGACGAATCAACTCGTATCGGTCAGACAATATTAAATTTTTGTTATTCATACGCTCCTTTGGGTCAGAGACGCATCTCATGCATAAACTTATAACACACTTTATTTTGCAATGCAAGTATTTTTTTTATAATTTTTTAATCCGTGGTAACTTTACAACGGGAGGGCATTTGATTATAATAAGTGTACCATTTACGGAAAGCGATTTCCAGAGAAGGATGTGATAGAGATGAAAATTGAAAAAGTAAATGAAAATCAGATTCGATGCACATTAACAAAACAGGATCTTGCAGATCGTCAGATTAATCTGCGGGAACTGGCATATGGTTCTGAGAAAGCAAAAGGACTTTTCCATGATATGATACAGCAGGCAAATTATGAGTTTGGATTTGATGTGAGTGACAATCCACTTATGGTAGAGGCAATTCCATTGTCTTCCGAATCCCTGGTTTTGCTGATTACAAAGGTTGAATACCCGGAAGAACTCGATACCCGTTTTTCCCAGTTTACGGAAGCCGGAGATGAGGAACTGTTTTCAAATATGGGAGCAGTCGGAAATGTGGAACGCAAAGGCGCAGATGATATTTTGGAACTTTTCCAGAAAATACGTGAAGCAAAAGCCTCTCCGGAGAGTGAAAATGCACAGCAGACAGAGGCACCGGAAGAAGTACCGGAAGTACCGGCAGATCTGACGAAAATGTTTGAATTTACGACGATAGATCAGGTGGAGCGTCTCGCACATGTACTTGTAAATTATTACAATGGACGAAATGACCTGTTTAAGAACGAGAAGAAAAACCGGTTTTATCTGGTGATCCACAAAGATGACCACACACCGGAAGAGTTTAATAAAGTCTGCAATATTATTTGCGAATATGCACAGCAGAAAAACTATAATCCTGCAGTCGGAGCATATTTTGCGGAGCATGGAAATAAAATTACGGGATCGCAGGCACTGCAGGTGTTTGCATCTCTTTAGAAAATTTAAATCAAAAAGGAGTGCTGAAATTCAGCACTCCTTTTTGATACGTGAAATCTATGCGGTTGCATCATGCTCGATGAAATCGTTGATGTCATTTACCAGATCATCCGGGTCGATTCCATGAACCATAGCTGCCTCAGCAATAGTCTCCATCTGGGATGATGGGCAGCCAAGACAATGCATACCAATGTTTAAAAGCATAGGTGCTACGTTCTCATCAATCTGAAGAAGTTCTCCGATCATAGTATCCTTGGTTACTTTAGCCATGGGATAAATCCTCCTTTGCAAATATCGTTTAATGTTGCTATTATAATACGATTTCCCGTTAATTGCAAATTATACTTTTTTTTATTAAAGAATTGACATTTTCGGACGATATATATGTCAGATGAAATGACAGGGAGCGTCAAATCAGAGGGCAGGGATGCTCAAACGTAGCGTATACGGGAAGGAATAAATATGAAAATTAATCGCAATATGTCTGCTGTTGTAGCCAATCGGCAGCTGCTTCGGACAGAAAATAAACTGAGCCTTTCTATGGGGCGTCTTTCCAGCGGATATAAGATCAATAAAGCTGGAGATAATCCGGCGGGAATGGCAATCTCCAGCAAGATGAAAGCACAGATTGATGGTCTGAATCAGGCAGAAGCGAATTCTGATGATGGACAGTCCGTACTCAGAATTGCAGACGGGGCATTAAACGAAGTCAGCAATATGCTGCAGCGTATCCGTGAATTGAGTGTTCAGGCGGCAAATGGAACAAACTCTTATTCGGACCGTCAGAGTATTCAGGACGAGATTGATCAGCTGACACAGGAAGTTGACCGGATTTCCACAGATACAGAGTACAACAAGAAGACGTTGCTTGACGGTTCGGCAAATACACGTGTGTATGTGAGTGGAACACATAAGGATACTACAAAATTTGCACGGAGCGCAACAAGAATTGACTTTTCCGAGGAGGTTCTTCCGGGAGATTATACGATTACAGTAGATGAAGTGGCAAAGGAAGCTACTTATACATTGGATATGTCCAACCTGATCAATGATCCGAATTTTGACGGGGGTACGGTTTCCATCAATGGAGTAGGAATAGAGTATGAAAAGGGCATGAGTGCGGATGATGTATACAAGCAGCTGATGTCCGTGGCAGATGAGATCGGGTGCAAGTTTGAAAAAGATCCAAATAAGGCAGGAGTTTATAATATTACTGCGGATAACAAGGGATCAAAGGAGACACTGACCATTGGTATGTCAAAAGAGATGGCACAAAAAACAGGTCTGTCAAAAGCACAGGGAGTTGTTCAGAATGCTGATGACGAAAGTTACAAACTTATAGCAAGTGGATCGGACGCAAAGGTCACACTTGGAAACGAATTTGGAAGTACAGTAATTACAAATGTTGAGGGAAATCGTGTGAAAATCACGGATAAAGGTGGATTTTCCATGGATTTTCTGCTGAGTGATGACGTACAAAATGGGGATACCCTTACATTTGATGTGACGGATGTTGGTGCGATGACCATCCAGATCGGTGCGAACCAGTATCAGAATATGGATGTACATATTCCGGAAGTTTCCTCGGAGAGTCTGTATCTGGATACGGTAAATGTGGCGGTCAACGGAGGTGCTGACAAAGCCATCAGCACGATGGATGCAGCAATTGCAAAATTAAGTGCTGTCCGCTCCGGAATCGGTGCATATACCAATCGTCTCGAGTATGCAAGCTCCAGTCTTGCAGAGACACAGGAAGATATGACAACCGCATATTCAGGGCTTATGGATACCGATATGGCATCTGAAATGACAGAATATACACAGCAGAATATTCTGGAACAGGCTGCTGTTTCGGTGTTATCACAGGCAAATGATATTCCACAGCAGGTACTGTCTTTGCTGCAGAAATAGGAGTAGCATATGGAAAATGAGCTGAAAAAAGATTTTACGAGACGACTGAGCCAGTGTAATTCTGGTGAGATGATCGTCATCATTTACGATATCTTTTTTGCCTATGTGGATGATATTCGGCAGGCACACTGCACGGGAGATCATGATGGACAGAAGGATGCGATCCGGAATGCACAGAGTGTTCTGGATGAACTGATCGGAAGTCTCAATTTTTCGTATCCGATCTCGCACAACCTGTATAAACTCTATATGTTCTGTAAAAATGAGCTTTCACGGGCGATGTACGAGAATCGGCTGGATGGAGTGCAGGAAGCGGAACATATCATGCACCGATTGTATACTTCTTTTGTAGAGGCAGCAAAACAGGACAAGAGTGCACCCCTTATGAAAAATACCCAGCAGGTATATGCAGGGATGACTTATGCGCGCGGTGCCGTAAACGAAGATTATATGGATGTGGACAGTCACCGGGGCTTTTTTGTATAAAATTTCCGTAAAATGTGAACGGTCAGGAGGGAAGCGAATAGTTTCCCTCTATTTTTTTTACACATCCCAGAAGAAATTTATAGCGCATCTGTACGGCTTTTGCCTGATAAATGTAATAGTCGATCAAATCCGGATCAACGACATTTTCAAGATTGGCATAGGTATTTTGCAGTTCTGCGGTTGTCTGTTTCAGATTATCGAGAAGTATTGCATAGCCGTCAGGGGGCTGAGGGGTTGTCTTAAACAATTTCATTGGATCACCTGCTTTCTGAAGTCTCTCTTTTACAAGTATAAGCAAAAATGGAAAAGTTATACAAAAAATTTGTAAAAAACTGCTTGACAAATAAAATTGGCATTGTTATAATTCGATTCACAACAAAGGGGTGATGCAAATTGATTTCGATGCAGGGGGCATCGGTTCTGACACTGTATGCAATCCTAATTGTGGCAGTCGTTCAGGATATTACCAGCATGAGGATCAGTAACCGGCTGATTATCATGGGTTTATTTTTATCGATGGCATTCGGTATAGTTTTGGGTGGAATGCCGCGAATCATTCAAGTTCTTTTGAATATTTCTATTCCGGTTATCATGTTATATCTTTTTTATCTCATAGGTGTGTTGGGCGCCGGAGATATCAAACTTTTTTCCGTTATCGGTGGATTTACAAATTTAAAAACATTGACAGACTGTGTGCTGGCAGCATTTGTGGCAGGAGCAGTAATAGCCGTGCTCAAGATGTTGTATATGCGCAATCTTAGAATCAGCCTTTTTAAAGCACAGGTTTTTTTAAGGGAACTGTTTTCGGGGAAATTCTCCTCTTATCGAAATGGCTGGGTTCAGGAGCAGAATCTGATGCATTTTTCTGTTGCGGTTTTACTGGGAATGTTATATGCGCATCGGACAGTATGGCTGTCACTGTTTTGAAAAGAAAGGAGGAGCTATGAGGAGAGCTCGATTGGGACTCTGTATTGGAGACCGGGAGTATGGTGACCGTTTTACCAGCTGCCTGATGAATCATTATCGGGATCAGCTTGAGCTGCACATGTTTTCCCAGAAGGAGGCACTTCAGGAGAACTGGAAAACCCTGGATGCAATTGTTCTGTCGGATGATTTGGCTGGGGAAAACAGGATAGAATGTGAAATTCCACAAATTTATCTGTTTGATGGAAATGAAAATGTGGATAAAGATGTGGAAAAAGGGGTGGTGTTTGTGGATAAGTATCAGGAAGTGAATAAAATCGTCGATGAGATTTTAAAACAGATTGGGGAGGAAATAAAAAATGCCAGTGGGGGTGTGAAGCAAAAATTACAGGTTCTTGCAGTATATTCGCTGGCAGAAAATGAAATGCAGCTTCCGTTTGCGGTCACGCTGTCCTCCATTCTGAGTGAAAACGAAAAAGTTCTGCTTCTGGATTTGCAGGAAAACAGTGGATTGTCGCAGCTGATGGGGGAATTTTATTCGTCCGGGATGGAAGAACTTCTGGTGATGGCAGAAAGCGGAAAATACTCAAAGAGCAGGATGGTTTCCTGCATCGGTCATCTGGACAGGACAGATGTTGTGTATCCTCTGGGAAATACCGAGTGTCTGTGTGAAGTGAAAAATCTGACGTATCAGAAATTGTTTCAGATTTTAGCGCAGGAAATGAATTATACAACCATCGTTTTAAATCTGGGGTCACGGTTTATGGGATTTTTTGAATTGCTGGGGAGCTGCCAGAAAATTTTCCTGATGAAAAGCAGAGGAGGGCTTGGACAATGGAGAGAGAAAGAATTTTTGACAGAAATTCAAAAACGCGGAGAAGAACGGTTATCCGAGAATCTGCGGGAGATACAGCTTCCACCTGTGGCAACCCCTGTGGTGTCCTGCGAGCGGCTCGTCGAGCAATGGAAATGGAACGAATTTGGAGACAGTATCCGGAGGATGATGCCGGTTGGATGAGTATGTAGGATGTATCCGGCAACGTGTATTGGAACGCATGGATCTTTCGCGGGAGATGTCGGATGAAGAAATTGAAAATCTGATTGGGGAAGAGGCATCCCGGCTGATGCAGGAGGAACCCATTTCCATTCGGGAACGTCTGATGCTGGAAGCAAGAGTATTTAATTCACTCAGAAAACTGGATGCTTTGCAGGAACTTCTGGATGATCCGGAAATTTCCGAGATCATGGTAAATGGACCGAAACATATTTTTTACGAAAAGGCAGGAAGGGTTCATGCATGGAATCAGGCATTTGCCAGCGAAGAAAAAATGCAGGATGTGATACAGCAGATCGTTGGAAGACATAACCGGGTGGTTAATTTATCGAATCCAATCGTAGATACAAGACTTGCAGATGGCTCCCGTGTAAATATTGTCCTGGCACCGGTTTCTCTGGATGGTTCTACAATCACAATCCGGAAATTTCCAGAGAAACCGCAGGATATGCAGACCCTTATTCAAAAAGGGGCACTTCCGGAAGATGCAGCAGAGTTTTTAAAGATGCTGGTAAGGGCAAAATACAACCTGTTGATTTCGGGAGGGACAAGCTCCGGGAAAACGACATTTTTAAATGCTTTATCACAGTACATTCCGGAGGATGAGAGAGTCATAACGATTGAGGATTCCGCGGAACTTCAAATACAGGGAATCAAAAATCTGGTACGTTTAGAAACACGGAATGCAAATATGGAGGGCGTCCAGCCGGTAACAATCCGGGATCTGATCCGCACGGCATTGCGTATGCGTCCGGACAGAATACTCGTTGGGGAGTGCCGTGGAGCGGAGGCATTTGATATGCTTCAGGCATTGAACACCGGGCATGATGGCGGATTATCCACCGCCCATGGAAATTCAAGCAGAGATATTCTCTCCCGTCTGGAAATGATGGTACTGATGGGAATGGAACTGCCGATTGCTGCAATCAGACAACAGATTGCATCGGGGATAGACCTGATCGTTCATCTGGGAAGATTACCGGATAAAAGCCGCAGAGTATTGGAAATTACAGAGGTATGTGGAGTGGAAAATGGCGAGATTCAGATTTCTCCGATTTATCAGCTGGAAGGAACCGAGGGCAGCTGGAAGTGGAAGCACTGTGGCATATTAAAGAATCGTAAAAAACTGGAGATGGCAGGGCTGACCCGGGAGAAGGGAGAGATAGAAGATGGATTATCGCGTGTATCATCTGAGCCGGAAGGAGGTCTGTAGAAGCATTGCTTTGGCGGGGCTGCTGACAGTGGCAATTGCGTATTTATTTTATGCCAGCTGGCTGGGGATAGTATTTTTTCCTGTTTTTATCTGGTTTTTCATGAAGCGTCAGAAAAAAGCAGGGGAAGAGCAGATGCAATTACAGCTAGCAAAGGAATTTGTGGATACTCTCCGGAGTATCAGTGCGGCTTTACTTGCTGGTTTCTCTATAGAAAATGCGTGGAAAGAGGCAGAAAAAGAAATACTCGCATTATATGGGAAAAGGTCCTATATGTATCAGGAGGTAAAGGAGATGAATTGTTCCATCAGCCTCAATCAACCATTGGAGCTGCTGCTGGGAGATTTCTCAACCCGAAGTGGAAATATGGATATTGCAAGTTTTTCCGAAGTTTTTTCATTTGCAAAACGCAGCGGTGGAAATTTTGTGACAATTATTGATGCAACATCCCGGCACATGCGGGTGCGCCATGAAACAGAGAGGGAGATTCAGGTACAGATTGCTTCTAGAAAGATGGAACAGAAAGTAATGAATGTGATACCGTTGTTCATTTTGTTATATCTGAAGGTGACATCCATGGATTTCCTGAATGTTTTATATGGAAATGTGGCAGGGGCATTGTTTATGACAGTATGCCTTGCAGCTTATGGTGGGGCGATTGTACTGGCAGAGAAAATAATGACAATACATATGTAGAGGGGGAAGTGTGAGAAGGAAAAAAATAATAGAAGCAGCGGTTGTTTGTATTCTGTTATTGCTGCTTGGGGCATATATGGAATTTTCCGATCGCAGTATGGACGATAAAAACAGAATTATCCGGGGCAGTCCGGGCAGTGGGCGGCAGGAAGTGGAACTTACGCTGAATGCGGGAGAACAATTGAAAGATTATGATTATCAGATAAGCGTTCCTGCACAATGTATTGATGAAAAGACAGCACAATCCTATTTTTCCCGGGCAGAAAAGGAAATAGACGAAACCTTTTTCCCAGAGGGAGAAGAGGCTGCACATGTAACAGAGCAGGTGCATATGAAGCCAAGCTATGTGAAAGGATTGGTAAAAGCCGACTGGACATTGGATCAATACAATGCAGTGGACGTGGATGGAACGATCCGGGAGGATCAATTAGATCCCCAGGGAGAACTTGTACAGGCGAGTGTGGCACTTACCTGTGAAAAGTACCGGGAGGAATATACGTTTTCTTTTCAAGTATACCCGAAAGTGATGTCGCAACAGGAAAAGGTCATTCATGAAATTGCAGCTGAAGTGGAGCAGCAGAGTACGCAGGAAGGGGAAAGGTATCTGACGCTGCCGGATCAGGCGGCAGGGGTGAAGCTGCAATGGAAAGAAAAAAAACAGCATCTGGTATGGAAAATTTTGTTTTTTGAGGTGCTTGTCTGTTTCCTGATGGCGGGAATTGTTCTGGAGAGAAAACGTACTGCAGATCATATAAAAAAAGAGCAGATGAAACTGGATTATGCGGAAGTTGTGAGTAAACTTCTGATTTTACTGGGAGCAGGCATGTCATTAAAACAGGCATGGAATAGAATTTCCGCTCAATATTCTGATAAAAGGCAGAAAAAACAAATAAAAGAACGGTATATCTATGAAGAAATGATAATAACGAATCACGAAATCCTGGACGGGGAAAGTGAACGTCTTGCATACCAGAAATTTGGAGAAAGAGTGGATTTGGGAGAGTATCAGAGACTCATTCGGATTCTTTTACAGAATTTACAGACAGGAAGCAGGGGATTATGTAAACTTTTGGAACAGGAATCGGAGAATGCACTGGAAGAAAGGAAGGCACTGGCCTGTAAATTGGGAGAAGAGGCAGGAACGAAAATGCTGTTGCCGCTTATGATGATGCTTGGCATTGTGATTGCCATCATTATGATTCCGGCAATGCTGTCATTTCAAGTATAAGGAGGAAAAATTATGTTAGGATTTAAAAACTTTTTGATGGAAGAAGATGGGGTAGGAGTTGTAGAAATGGTGTTGATCGTTGTGGTGTTGATAGGAATTGTTGTGTTGTTCAAGAAAAAACTGACAACTCTGGTTTCTGATATTTTCAACACGATTAAAGAACGCACAGGGGAGGTATAGTGAGGAGAAAGGCGAGTATTACTGTGTTTGCAGCCCTTTCACTGATGCTGGTGGCGCAGCTTCTTTTTACACTTTTAGAAGCAGCGAGACATTATGAACTTCAGAAAGTATTATATATGAATACGGATACGGTTTTGGAATCCGTTTTTGCCGATTATTGCAGTCCTTTGTGGGAAACATACAAAATTCTTGGAGTACGGGTGGATGATACAGAAGGTAAATTATGTTTTAATAACCGGGAAGCACAGTTGCGTGGCCTTACATCGGATCATCTTGGAAGCAAAGAACAAAAAACTTTGCTTTCCGGGATGAGTCTGTTGACCGCAGAGATGACAGATGCAAGGTATGACCCCTATCGATTGCTGACAGATCAGAATGGTGTCGTATTTCAGAAGGCTGTATGTACTTATATGAAAAAGAATATTGCCTACGAGATGGCAAAGTCCGTCTACAATCATTATGAAGCAGTAAAAGAAGTAAAAAAGGACTACAAAAATCCGGATGAGAGCATTGCAGATGCAATGGACGCACTGAAGCATCCGGAAAAATATGAAACAGGAGAGACAGGTAAAGCAGGTAATTCATCATCCCGACAGTTAAAAGGTGCGGCGCGTCAGAGTTATAAAATAAAAGATAAGGATTCTGAGGAAACGGGAGCAGCAACAGAGAATCCTTTAGAAACGGTGACAGAAGTAAAAAAAGAAGGGGTACTATCCCTTGTTTTGCCGGAAAATACAAAGGTATCCGGAAAATTTATTAATATAGAAGAAACTGTTTCACACAGGAGTCTGGAAAAAGGTACGATGGATTCTTATGTGGGAACAGACTGGTATCAAAAAGTATTGTTTTATCAGTATCTGGTGAATTATCTTGGAAACTATGTGGAAAAAAAGCAGGATCGCGTATTGGAATATGAGCTGGAGTATGTTCTGGGCGGAAAAAGAAATGACGCGGATAATTTAAAAATTGTGGTTTCGGAGCTGCTGGCAATGAGAGAACCGTTAAATATGGCGTCATTAACCGCATCTTCCCAGCGACAATCAGAGGCAATGGCACTTGCGGTCACGTTGGCGGGAGTATCCGCAAATCCGGCCGTAATTGAAGCTGTAAAATACGGAATATTAGTAGCGTGGGCATTTGCAGAAAGTGTGTTAGATGTAAGGACGCTATTGTCCGGTGGGAAAATTACAATGATAAAAAGTGATGCGGACTGGACTTCAAATGTACATATGATTCCGGAACTTTTGTCGGGCTGGTCTGTGGCGAAAGATTGTTCTCAGGGATTGGATTATGGACAATATGCTGCCATTTTGCTTTTGTTTCATAAGGGAAATACCCTTGCAATGCGCACCATGGATGTGGAGGAAGCGTATGTACAGACACAGGAAGGGTACGAAAATTTTCAGATGGACCACGTTTTGTGTGAAACTGAGCTTACTGCCACCTATGAATTCCAACCGGTATTTCTTGGCTTTGTATCCATCCTTGAAAATTTCTCAAATGGATTCCGGATTCAAAATCATTCCGGATATAGTTATTTTCATGGGAAGGAGGGGATGTAAGGATGTCTTTTGGACAGTGGAAACCAACAATTACCCTCAAATATCAACCTTTTCCGAAGCAGGCATGTATTCATAAGATAATAAACGAACCAATAGATTCGAATCCGCAAGACGATATCTATAACCTGGGAGAACATCCTTGCCAAAAGGCATCCTTATGTTCCTTTTTTAAGGGATCGTATACGCTGGAAGCAGCCGTGATTATTCCTGTAGCAGCCGTGTTTTTCCTTACGCTCTTATTTTCCTTTCGGGTATTGCAGATTCAGACAGAAGTTCAGGAGGCGTTGAATTATGCAAGCAGAAAAACAGCATGTGAAGCATCTGCCGTTTCATCGCAAACGGGGCTTCTGGTATCTGCGGAAGCGTATTTTCGAAAGGAGCTGGGAACATACAGTTTGCCGGAAAAATATATTCGCGGTGGAAAACATGCGATTACAATGGCGAAATCCGATCTGTCAGGAAGTTATATTAATTTGCAGGTTAACTATTACATAAAAATTCCAATCAGTTTTTTTGAGGTGAAGGGTGTCAGTATATGTCAGAAAAGTAAGAGTCATAAGTGGATTGGCGACCGTACAGATGGAAAGCAGAGTGATTATGTGTATGTTACAAAACATGGAACCGTTTATCACAGGAGCAGAAAGTGTCATTATCTGGATTTAAGTATTAAAAGTGCGGATTATGCACAGATCAGCGGCATGAGAAACAAAAATGAACATAAATACAGCGCATGTTCCGGGTGCGTGGTGAAAAATTATGTCTCCGGAAAGGTGTATGTGACGGATTACGGAACCTGTTATCACAGTGATCTTGCCTGCAGTGGATTAAAAAGAACCATTTATCTGATTCTGTTGGAAGAGACGGGAGGAAAAAGGGCCTGTGGCAAATGTGGGGCGAATGCGGAGGTGAGGTAAAATAATACGGAACAACTATGAAATAATCAGAATGTGCATATTGACCTTTGGATTGGCAGGATTATCCTGGGAAGATATGAGAAAACAGGAACTTCATGGCTGGGCAATTTTGCTGCTGGGAATATCAGGTATGGCTGTATCACTGCTGGGAGGCTGTTGGAAAAATCCAGTATGGTTTTTGGGATTACTGCCGGGGATATTTATGCTTATACTGGCCTGGAGTACAAGAGAAAGTATTGGATATGGGGATGGTCTGGTAATCTTATGCATGGGATGTTTTTATGCATTGGGTGAAATGATGGCAATTGTCATCATTGCCATTACCATTGCGGGAATTGCGGCTCTTGGTTTACTGATATTTGGGCATAAAAACAGAAAATCCGAGTTTCCGTTTGTGCCGTTTCTGCTAGGGGCACATTTGGTCATGTGGGGAATACAGAGATAAAAGGAGAAAATATGAAATGGAGAGGAAGTTATACCGTAGAAGCGGCTGTGATTATACCGGTTCTGATATGGACGATGGCAGCAGCTATGTGTACAGGAATTGATTTGTTGCATGAAGTACGTGAGGAGCATGAAGAAAAACAGATAGAAGATATGTGGGCAGTAGATTCCTTTTATCAGTATCAGACGTTAAAAGAGGTGAAAAAATGATCAATCGGGAAATAGTATATGAAAGAAATCTTACGGGAAGTTTTATGAAAATTGCAGCAGGAATCCATGCGGGGCTGGATGAAAAGCTGATGCTGAGGAGAAAATTGCCGGGACTTCTTGCGGTGGAAAAGGCATATATGGATGGGGAGGGACAGTACTGGTATAACATATCCGGCAAACAGTCGCTTGATATGTATTGCAGGGTAAAAGAAGTAGATATTTCTTTCATTGAAAAACTGATTATGAGCATTTGCAGTGAGATGGAGATTCTGGAATGGAATCTGATTCAGACCAATTGCCTGATGCTGGATCCCGAGTTAATATTTATTACCAACAGCAACCAGGAAATTATTTTTACCATATACCCGGGTGGGAGTGGAACCATTGAGACAGAATTTCAGCAGTTAATGGAATTTCTGCTTACAAAAGTGGATCATAAAGACACACGGGCAGTAAAAGCAGCATATGGAATTTATGAGAAGACGCTTCTGGATGGTTATTCTATTACAGATATCCGGGATGAAATTGTAAGAACCAGACAAAATGAGGGGAAAAAGGCGGCTGTGGAGGAATCCGGGGGAAATGGAATGGAAAAAGTTTGGAGAGAGGAAAACAATCAACCCGTAGTTCCTGAAAGAAAATATGAAGATCATCCAGACAAAAAAAGAAAAGATGAAACTGTAAAAAGAGCCAACAGAAAGAAAAAGGAGCAGAAGGCGTGGATCAGAAAATTAAAAAAGCTACTGATAGAAATAGGTCTTCTGGAAGAGGAAGAAACCGAAAAACAGGTATATGAATCTTATCATGGAAGTAGGGAATGCCTGCAGGATACCAGAAAACTTTCGAAGTCTGCGGTTGTATATCCGGAGGAAGTAATAAAAACGGTGGCACAACCCGAATATCGGCCAACGGTATGCCTGAACAGCATGACAGGGAAAGTCAGGGGAATGTTGTTGTATCAGGGAGCTGAATCTTACGAGGATATCTGTGTTACAAAGAAAATGACAAGAATCGGGTACGGTCCCGATGCGGACATACAAATACAGGCAGATACGATTAGTCAGCTGCATGCGCGGATTGATCATGATGGAGAGACCTATTATATTGAAGATTTAAATTCGACAAATGGTACGTTTGTGAATGATGAGCCGCTGGCTTACAAAGAGAGAAGAAAATTAAACAGTAATGACATGATCCGTTTCGCGGATGTCCGATATCGTTTTTGCTAACTGCCTTGTCTTTCCAAATGGAAGTGAGTATACTGATAGCATGTGAAAAAATCAGGAGGGAAAAGCATGCCACAAAAAAAGAAACTTCCATTTGTAACCGTGGGATTTGTCGCTGTGAATGTTCTTGTTTATGTGATTCTGGAAATCCTTGGAAATACGGAAAATTCGGAGTTTATGGTAAGAATGGGGGCGGTCTGGCCGCCATATGTGAAGCAGGGAGAATACTGGAGACTGTTTACAGCTACTTTTATGCATTTTGGATTTGAACATATTTTGAATAATATGCTGGTACTGATCTGTGCCGGTCCGATTCTGGAGAAGGCGATGGGGCATATCAAATACCTGTGTCTGTATCTGATCGCCGGTGTGGGAGGAAGTACACTGTCCTATGTGCAAATGATCGCACGGGGAAAGTATGATGTATCGGCAGGGGCATCCGGTGCTATTTTCGGTATTATCGGGGCATTGCTGTGGATTGTGATTATACACAAAGGAAGATATGAATCTCTTACAGGCAAAGGGCTGCTTTTTATGATTGTGATCAGCCTGTATTATGGAATTACCAGTGTGGATGTGGACAACTGGGCACACATCGGTGGCCTTGCAATGGGATTTGTTCTTGCAATTATTTTATACCGGAAACCTCGTAAAGCAGTTGATTTATCGGGGGAAAATCCCTATACTAATTAGTATCAAAGCAAGGAGAGTATACCGATGAAAATCAACGTGTATTATGGAGGCCGGGGACTTTTGGATGACCCGACACTGTATGTATTAAAAAAGATGGAAGATGTTTTACGGGAACTTCGGGTAAACATCGAACGATTCAATATATATGAGCATAAGAATGAAATTGCAACCCTTCCGCTGACGTTCAAAGAGGCAGACGGAATTATTCTTGCCACAACGATTGAGTGGCTGGGAATCGGTGGTTATATGCAGCAGTTTCTGGATGCCTGCTGGTTATATGGTGATAAGGAAAAAATCAGCCATACCTATATGCAGCCGATTGTTATGTCCACAACCTATGGAGAGCGCGAGGGAGAACTGACTCTGATGAATGCATGGGAGATTCTGGGTGGATTACCATGTGCAGGGTTATGCGGATATGTAGAGGATCTGGTGGAATTCAAGCAGAATAAAGATTATACGCTGATCATTGAAAAGAAAGCGGAAAACCTGTACCGGACCATTTCCCAGAAGATCAAAAATCTTCCGACCAGTAATCAGGCAGTAAAGCAGAGTGTTCTGCGGACGCAGCAGCTGAATCTGACACCACAGGAGAGCGAGCAGCTCTCGAAGTATGTATCGGATGATACTTATGTGAAGCAGCAGAAAGAGGATATTGAGGAATTGGCATCGATGTTCAAAGATATGCTTGGAAAACCGGATGATGATATGGATACACCGTTTGTGAAGGAACTGGAAAGTCATTTTGTATCTACTGAGGATTTTGCTGCCAGCTATTCCTTTATTATCGAAGGAATCAAAAAGCCATTGTATGTGGCAATTGAAAACGGAGAATTGGAGATTCATTACGGTCAGGAAGAAAAGATTGACGTGGTTGCAAAATTAAGCAGAGATGTTCTGCAGTCAATCATTGACGGACGGATGACATTCCAGAGAGCGTTTATGACGGGTGAGATGACAGCGAAAGGAAATTTTAAAACGCTTCGTATGCTCGATCAGATATTTGTATTTTAGGAGGCAAAAAAATGAAAGACGACAATTGTATTTTTTGTAAACTGGCAAACGGAGATATTCCGACCAATACGATCTATGAAGATGCGGATTTCCGTGTGATTCTGGATGCAAGTCCTGCAACAAAGGGACATGCGCTGATTCTGCCGAAACAGCACTATGCAAATATGTTTGAGATGGATGATGAAGTACTCGCAAAGGCTGCAAAGCTTGCAAAGAAAGTTATTACACACGAAAAAGAAGTGTTGGGATGTGACGGTTACAATGTGCTTCAGAATAACGGAGAAGCAGCAGGACAGACCGTATTTCATTTCCATATGCATCTGATTCCGCGTAAAGCAGGAGATCAGGCAGTTCCTGAGTGGGAGCATTTATCTCTTTCCGATGATGAGATGAAAGAAATCTGTGATAAGATGAAGATGTAAAAAATCTGTATCTCTATATACAAAAACATGCATATCGCTGGAAAAACGTACAGCAGATATGCATGTTTTTTTGTTTTGGCGTGTGAATTATTTAGAAACACTTTCAATCAGTTTTAATATCGTTCCGATGGAATCCATCTGACCGCTCTCTGACATGGTATGGATGTATTTTTCGCGGTCGGCATATACTTCGCGTACAGCATCAAGTAATGTCTGATCCGTCAGTTTTTCTTCTTCAATCACATAAGAAAATCCCTGTTTAGCAAAAGATTTCGCATTTAAAATCTGATCACCACGGCTGGCAGCAGCAGAAAGCGGAATCAGGATGTTTGGTTTGTGCAATGCAAGAAGTTCACAGATGGAATTTGCACCTGCGCGGGAAATGGCAAGATCTGCCAGGGCAAACATGTCGGTCAGTTCTGCACTTGCATATTCAAACTGCGCATAGCCAATCACGCCTTTTAATTTCTCATCAAGATTTCCTTTTCCGCAAAGATGAATGATATAAAACTGCTCTAACAGTTCCGGAAGCACTTTCCGTACCGTTTCATTGATTACCTTGGAACCTGAACTTCCACCGACGATCAGGAGTACCGGTTTGCTGTGATCTGGGAAACCGCAGTAGTGAAGAGATTTTTCCGCATCTCCGTGGAACAGTTCCCGGCGGATCGGTGAACCGGTAAGAACTGCTTTTTCCGCTGGAAGATATTTCATGGTCTCCGGGAAATTACAGCATACTTTTTTTGCACCGCGGATTGCAATTTTGTTTGCAAGTCCCGGTGTGATATCGGATTCGTGGATAATTGCCGGAATATGGCAGTGCTTTGCGGCAAGGACAACCGGAACAGACACAAATCCACCTTTGGAAAAGACAACGTCCGGTTTGAGTTTGCGCAGGATGGAGATTGCCTGCCCATATCCTTTTAATACTTTAAAAGGATCGGAAAAGTTTTTCCAGTCAAAATAACGGCGAAGTTTTCCGGAAGAAATTCCGATATAAGGAATTTTTTGCGCTTCGATAAGTTCTTTTTCCATTCCGTTATAGGAACCGATATATGTAATTTCATAACCGGCTTCCTGAAGTGCCGGCATAAGGGCAATGTTTGGAGTAACATGTCCGGCAGTTCCGCCACCGGTCATAACAATTTTCTTTGATTTAGCCATTCGATATTTCCTCTTTTCTTTACTTAAGTCAACTCTATATGATCCATATAGAAATGTCAAGCAACATGAGCAGTAACGACATATGTCGAAACTTGCGACCGAAAGGATATTCCGGTGATGACGTTCTTTCATTATAATAAGATTTATACAGTAAGAAATGATTTTATATAATATGAAAGGATGGGAGCAGATATGACAATACTGATGTGGATCAGCAGGTGGCAAAATGAAATGGAGTTAATGATTATGGGGTTGCAGATCATACTTTTTTTATTTTTAACAATTGGGGTGTTTTGTATTGTGCGGCAACAGAAAAAAGCAAACCGGTGCAGAAGACGCCTGGAATTGTACTTAAAAAAACACATGGACAAGCCTGGGAAAAAGGAAGAAAAAAGTGTATCACCGGAGAAAGTGCAAAATAAAAATTTACATGAGGATGAGGAAGAAAACCGCATAATTTCAACTGTTTTGCAGGAAATTTTCCCATAGTGGAATGTTTTTTATCAAAAACAATACATAAATTGACACAGGAATATAAAATATGTAACATTTTCAAAACCGGCATGGGTGTGCAGTGAAAACGCACACCCATTTTTTAAACGGAATATGAGCAAAAGTGGAGACCACCACCCATTTTTATACTAAAATTTGACAAATGGAAATTCCTGTGCTACAATAAGCCACGTAACAAACTTGTAACAAATGAAATAAAGTGTTTAAAAACGCAACATAAGTGTAATACTTATTGCATAAAATGTTACGAATCCACGGGTAAAAGGTGGATGAAACAAACTACGGAGGTTCATCAATGAAAGCAAGCAAAAAGGTGATGGAAAGTGTAATCGTGTCTGGACTGGCACTCACACTTGCGGTCACTGCAGTTACCGGTAATGGAGTGAATATTGCAGCAAAGGATGCAGCAGACACACAGTTTGTCAATAACGGGATTGCCGGAGTGGCATCTGCCATGAATGAATATGAACTGGAGTCAGCAGACTATCTGGACAGATATATTTCTGTTGAAAAGACAAATGCGGCTTTGGTTGCGGCAACAGCAGATGGAACGGTTATATCCGGAAATGATACAAGTGAAGAAACCACGGAAAAGGAAACTGTTTCCGAAGAGGAACAGGAGTGGCAGAATAAGCTGATGGCGAAGGTGGATGATTTTCTTTACGTCCGCGAAAAGGCAGATTCTGATTCCGAAATTGTCGGAAAGATGTACAAAGGGGATCGCGCAGTTGTGAAAGAAGCAGGCGATACCTGGACAAAGATTGAGTCCGGCAATGTAACAGGATATGTAAAGAATGAGTATTGTGTGACAGGAACAGATGCATTAAATTATGCAAAGAAACACTGTGATACGGTTGCGAAGGTTTCCATTGACGGTCTTCGTATTCGTAAAGCACCCGACACAGATGCGGAGGTAGTGAAAACCGTTGCATCGGGTGAGCACATTGATGTGAATACAAAAGCCGAAGAAACAGACGGATGGATTGCCGTCAAAGTTGGTTCAGATACCTGTTATGTGAGTGACGATTATGTGACCGTCACACTGGATACAGGCAAAGCAGTCACCATTGAGGAAGAACAGGCAGCAATCAAGGCTGCAGAAGAGAAAAAGGCAGCGGAAGAAGCAAAGAAGAATGCTTCTGTTTCTGCTGAAAAGAAATCATCGTCCGGTCAGTCGACATCTTCCCAGACAACACAGAATGCGTCGATTGCCGCAAGTGCAGATGAAGAGACACTTCTGGCAGCACTTGTACAGTGTGAGGCCGGAGGAACCAGCGTACAGTGTATGACAGCGGTTGGAGCGGTTGTTGTTAATCGTGTCAGAAGCGGCGGATTTGCAAATTCTATCTACGGAGTTATCTATCAGAGAGGTCAGTTTGGACCGGCATCTTCCGGCAGACTTGAAGCAAGACTTGCCAGCGGTGTCAGCGCAAGCGCCAGACAGGCAGCGAGAGCCGCATTAAACGGCAGTGATCCGACAGGTGGGGCAAAATACTTCAAACTGGCATCCAGCGGTCATGCGGGAACGGTTGTAGGACCGATTGTATTTTATTAAACTTAAAAATCCAGGAGCTTTGTCGAAAGGCAGAGCTCCTTTTTTGATCGGTCAATTTTCCATACCATTGTTGTAAAATTCCGGCAAATGGAGTAAAATGTTTTCAACGTACACTTAAGGAGGAAGAGCAATGACATTAAAGGGACGTAATTTGTTAAAAATGATGGATTTTACACCGGAGGAGATCCTGTATCTTGTGGATCTGTCCGCAGAGCTGAAAGAGAAGAAACATCAGGGAATCATGCATGACAGTCTGGTTGGAAAAAATATTGCACTGATTTTCGAGAAGACAAGTACAAGAACCCGATGCTCTTTCGAGGTAGCCGCACATGATCTGGGTATGCATGTGACATATCTTGATCCGAGCGGTTCCCAGATTGGAAAAAAGGAAAGTATTCCGGATACGGCCCGTGTTCTGGGACGTATGTTTGATGGAATCGAATATCGTGGATACGGACAGGAAATCGTGGAAGAACTGGCAAAATATGCAGGGGTTCCGGTGTGGAACGGACTGACCAATGAATCCCATCCGACACAGATGATTGCCGATATGCTCACTATCAAGGAGCATCTTGGAAAACTTAAGGGTGTGAAGTTTGTATACATGGGAGATGCCCGCTACAATATGGGCAATTCCCTGATGGTTACCTGTGCAAAGCTTGGTATGCATTTTGTTGCCTGCACCAATCCGAAATATTATCCGGACAAGAAGCTCGTGGATTACTGTGTGGACGTGGCCTCCACGACAGGAGCAACCATCACACTGACAGACAGTGTTGCGGAAGCAACCAAGGATGCTGATGTCATTTATACAGATGTATGGGTATCCATGGGTGAACCGGAAGAAGTATGGGCAGAGCGTATCAATGACCTGAAACCGTATCAGGTAAATACCGATGCATTCAAAAATGCAAAGGACAGCGCGATCTTCATGCATTGTCTGCCGGCATTCCATGATTTAAAGACCACGATCGGAAAACAGGTTTATGAAAAGTTTGGATTATCTGAGCTGGAAGTGACCGATGAGGTATTTGAAAGTGAGCGCTCCGTTGTCTTCGATGAAGCTGAGAACCGTATGCATTCCATCAAGGCGATCATGAAGGCAACGTTATCTGACTAAGAAAAAACGTTTACATATTTTTGTGAATGGAAAGTATGATTATGAAAGCAGAAATTTTAAGACTGCTCCGTGAGACGGACGGTTATGTGTCCGGGCAGGAGCTGTGCAATCAGTTTGGCGTATCGCGGACCGCTGTCTGGAAGGCAATTAATCAGCTGAAAGAGGCCGGTTATGAGATTGAGGCGGTGCAGAATAAGGGATATCATCTGGTATCTGTGCCAGATCGTATGGATGAAGTGGAGCTGGCAAGCATCCGAAAGACCGAATGGGCAGGCGCGGAAACGTATTATTTTGACAAGATTGATTCCACGAATACGAAAGCAAAAGAACTGGCAGAAGAAGGACATCCGTCCGGAACTTTTGTGGTAGCGGACCAGCAGACTGCGGGAAAAGGACGTCGCGGACGGTCATGGGATTCCCTTCCGGGAACGGGAATTTATATGACACTCATGCTCAAACCGGACATCAATCCGAACCATGCATCCATGCTGACCCTCGTGACAGCGATGGCAGTGGCAAATGCAATGCACCGGGTGACGGGAGCAGAGGCTTTGATCAAATGGCCGAATGATATTGTCATAAATGGTAAGAAGATCTGTGGTATTCTTACGGAAATGAGTGCACAGTTTGACTATATCAACCATATAGTGATCGGAATTGGAATTAATGTGCACAATGAAAGCTTCCCGGAAGAACTGCAGGATCATGCAGGTTCCCTGCTGCTGGAGTGCGGAAAACGTGTGCACCGTGCAGATCTGATTGAGGCATTTCTGGAAGAATTTGAACGGCTGTATGCGATCTATCTGCAAACCGAGGATCTGTCAGCATTACAGGAAGAGTACGATCAGCTGCTTGTGAACCGTGGCCGGCAGGTGCGCGTGCTGGACCCGAAGGAGCCATTTGAGGGAAAGGCTATGGGAATTACAAAAAAGGGAGAACTGATCGTAGACACCTGGGAGTCAAGAAAACTGGTGTCTTCCGGAGAAGTTTCCGTGAGAGGAATCTATGGATATGTCTAAAGAGGCAAATGAGGTAGTATTGTGCGTATCCAACGCATACCAGAAAAAATTTTATCTGAATGAGAACTTCAACGGACTTCCACAGTCCATCCGTGATGAGTTAAAAATCATGTGCGTCATTTACACCGAGGATATCGGCGGAGTATTGGAGCTGGTATTTGATGAAGCGGGAAATCTGGAACTTCGCACTTCCTGTAAAGAGGGCGATTTCTGCTATGATGAGATCGGAAGCGTGCTGAAAATCAAGCAGCTGCGCAACGAAAAAAGGGAATTGCTGGAAGCACTTGAGATGTATTACAAAGTTCTGTATCTGGGCGAAGGCTTAGAGGCACTGGACGAGGAGGAAGACAAATGATATTAACCATAGATGTTGGAAATACGAATATTACCTGCGGGGTGTTTCAGGGCGATGAGATCGCTGCAAGTTTTCGTATTACGACAAAAATGCCACGGACATCGGATGAGTATGGCATGATGCTTTTGAATCTGCTGGAGCAGAACGATATTCATCCGACAGAAATTAAGGATGCAATTATCTGTTCCGTTGTGCCGAATGTGATGCATTCCCTGAGGGGCGGACTTGTCAAATATTTCCATATCACACCGATCGTGGTGGAGGCGGGCATCAAAACGGGAATCCGCATCGTGACACCGAATCCGCAGCAGATCGGAGCTGACCGTATTGTGGATGCAGTCGGGGCATATGAAATATACGGAGGTCCGGTGCTTGTCATTGATTTCGGTACTGCCACAACCTATGATTATGTGGATGAAAGCGGAGCCTTTCAGGGAGGGATCACAGCACCCGGAATCCGGATTTCGGCAAAAGCCTTGTGGGAAGATGCTGCAAAACTCCCGGAGATCGAGATCAAAAAGCCGGCATCAATTCTCGGAAAAGACACGATCACAAGTATGCAGGCAGGGCTTGTGTACGGACAGATCGGACAGACCGAATACATCATCAACCGCGTGAAAGCGGAAGTCGGACTCGAAAATATCAAAACCGTTGTAACCGGAGGACTTGGCCGCATCATTGCCAATGAGACGGATGCTGTGGATATTTACGATCCGAACCTGACGTTAAAAGGGATCAATCTTGTGTATAAAAAACAGAATCGGAAAATAAAATAGTTATGATCAGATCACTTCAGATCGGCAGTGTGACACTGCCAAACAATTTAATATTAGCTCCTATGGCAGGCGTAACCGACCTGCCATTTCGCTTGTTGTGCAAAGAGCAGGGGGCAGGGCTTCTGTGCATGGAAATGGTAAGTGCCAAAGCAATTCTCTATAAAAACCGTAATACACAGGCACTTCTGACGATTGATCCGCGGGAAAACCCGGTGTCTTTGCAGTTGTTTGGATCAGATCCGGATATTATTGCTGAGATTGCACATCAGATTGAGGATCGCCCATTTGATATTCTTGACCTGAATATGGGCTGCCCGGTGCCAAAGATTGTGAACAACGGGGAAGGCTCGGCACTCATGAAAAATCCAAAACTCGCAGGAGAGATTATTGAAAAGACGGTAAAAGCGATCAAAAAACCGGTTACGGTAAAAATCCGCAAAGGGTTTGATGATGATCATGTCAATGCGGTGGAGATGGCAAAGATTGCGGAAGCTTCCGGTGCGGCAGCAGTTGCCGTGCATGGACGAACCAGGGAGCAGTTCTATTCCGGCAAGGCAGACTGGGACATTATCCGTCAGGTAAAAGAAGCCGTAAAGATTCCGGTCATCGGAAACGGAGATCTGCTTACGGCGGAGGATGTGATTGCCATGGAAGAACAGACCGGATGTGATGGCTTCATGATCGCAAGGGGCGCACAGGGAAATCCGTGGATTTTCCGGCAGATCCTGCATTATTTTGAAACAGGGGAGCATCTGCCGAAGCCGCCGGCATCGGAGGTGGCACAGATGATTCTGCGTCATGCCCGGATGATGCTGGAGTTTAAAGGTGAATATATCGGTATCCGTGAGATCCGCAAGCATGCGGCATGGTATACCGCCGGATATCCGCATGGGGCACGGCTGCGTGTGGCAATCAACCAGGTGGAAAATTACGAACAGCTGGAGACACTATTGATGGAGTATTTCGTCTGATGCATAGAAAGCTGTGTCGATGTTCACGGAATTGCTGTTCAGGCTGCTGGGTGGACACGGTGTGGGGCGGGAGGTAACTTCACGGATGAGCGACAGTCCGGTTTGAAGGAGAATATCTTGACAGAATGTGGACAATTCGCTATAATACCTAGGTTATTGTGGATTATTTATGCGCTTTTTTCAAAAAGCTGCATATAAAAAATATAGAATCAGGGGTAAATCAAATGGATAAGAAAAATATCTTGACCTATGAAGGTCTGAAAAAGCTCGAAGACGAACTGCAGAATCTCAAAGTTGTAAAGCGTAAGGAAGTTGCTCAGAAGATCAAAGAAGCCCGTGAGCAGGGTGACTTGTCCGAGAACGCAGAATACGATGCAGCAAAGGACGAGCAGAGAGACATCGAGGCGCGTATCGAGGAGATCGAAAAGATCTTAAAGAATGCCGAAGTCGTTGTTGAGGAAGAGGTCGATCTGGAGAAGATCAGCATCGGATGTAAGGTAAAGATTCTCGACTGCGAGTTCAACGATGAGTTAGAGTACAAGATTGTTGGTTCCACAGAGGCAAACAGCTTAAAGGGAAAGATCAGTAATGAATCACCGGTAGGCCGCGCACTGTTAGGTAAAAAAGTAGGCGATACCATTACCGTAGAGACACAGGCTGGAGAGTTATCTTACAAGGTACTCGAGATCCAGAGATCAACCGTAGATTAAGAGAGGAAATGAAAATGGCAGGACAGAATAACGGAAAGCAGGGCGGACAGCAGCAGGATGTCAACCAGCTGTTAAAGGTGCGCCGTGAAAAGCTTGCAAATCTGCAGGAAGCGGGACAGGATCCGTTTCAGATTACCAAATATGACGTAACCCATCACACATCAGATGTGAAGGATCTTTACAATGCACACGAAGAGAAACTCCTGGCAGGCAGACCGGCAGTTAATACCGATGGTATGGACGAGGCAGCTGCAAGAGAGGCAGTCAAAGCAGATTATGAGGAGAGAAGAAGCATCATGGATGCCGATCCGGTCCACGTATCCATCGCAGGACGTATGATGTTCAAGCGCGTCATGGGAAAAGCATCTTTCGCAAATATTCAGGATCTCAAGGGAAGCATCCAGATCTATGTTGCGCGTGACGCAATCGGAGAAGATCTGTATGCAACCTTCAAGAAATCCGATATCGGAGATATCTGGGGTGTTAAGGGATACGCATTCCGCACAAAGACAGGAGAAATCTCCATCCATGCGGAGGAGATGACACTGCTTTCCAAGTCTTTACAGATTCTTCCGGAGAAATTCCATGGACTGACCGACACGGACATGCGCTACCGTCAGAGATACATTGATCTGATCATGAATCAGGAGAGCAAGGAAGTATTTGTAAAGCGTTCCAAGATTTTAAAGGAGATCCGTAACTTCTTAGCAGACCGTGATTTCATGGAAGTAGAGACTCCGATGCTTGTTGCAAACGCAGGTGGTGCGGCAGCAAGACCGTTTGAGACACATTACAATGCATTAAATGAGGATGTAAAGCTTCGTATTTCCCTGGAACTTTACTTAAAGAGACTGATCGTTGGTGGTTTGGAGCGTGTATACGAGATCGGTCGTGTATTCCGTAACGAGGGTGTGGATACCCGCCACAACCCGGAATTTACCCTGATGGAGCTGTATCAGGCATACACCGACTACGAAGGTATGATGGAACTGACCGAATCCATGTTCCGTTACCTCGCTGAAAAAGTATGCGGATCTACCAAGATCTCTTACAACGGCGTGGAAATTGACCTTGGAAAGCCATTCGCACGTCTGACAATGAACGATGCGATCAAGAAATATACCGGAATTGATTTTGATCAGGTACCGGATGATGCAGCAGCAAAGAAACTTGCAGACGAGCATCATATTGCATACGAAGAGCGTCACAAGAAGGGGGATATCATCAACCTCTTCTTCGAGGAATACTGCGAGAAGGAACTGATCCAGCCGACCTTTATCATGGATCACCCGATCGAGATTTCTCCACTGACCAAGAAGAAACCAAGCGATCCTACCAAGGTAGAGCGTTTCGAGTTGTTCTGTAATACATGGGAGATGTGTAACGCATACTCCGAGTTAAATGATCCGATTGATCAGCGTGAGCGTTTCGCTGCACAGGATGCCAATGCCGCAGCCGGTGATGACGAAGCAGAACACACCGATGAAGATTTCCTGAATGCACTGGAGATCGGTATGCCGCCTACAGGTGGTATCGGATACGGAATTGACCGTCTGGTAATGTTGCTGACAGACAGTCAGGCTATCCGTGATGTACTTCTGTTCCCGACAATGAAGTCACTGGACGCTGACAAGAAAGCTTCCAAGACTTCCGAAGCAGCTCCGGCAGAGGCTGAAAAAACAGTTGAGAAGATTGATTTTTCCAAAGTAAAAGTTGAGCCATTATTTGAAGAAATGGTTGATTTCGATACTTTCAGCAAGTCTGATTTCAGAGCTGTAAAGGTAAAAGCATGTGAAGCAGTTAAGAAATCCAAGAAGCTGTTACAGTTCACTCTGGATGACGGAACAGGCACAGATCGTACGATTTTAAGCGGTATTCATGCTTATTACGAGCCGGAAGAACTGGTTGGAAAGACCTTAATTGCAATCACCAACCTGCCACCGAGAGCCATGATGGGAATTGAATCTTGTGGAATGCTTCTCAGTGCAATTCATGAGGAAGAGGGCGAAGAAAAACTTCATCTTCTGATGGTTGATAACCACATTCCGGCTGGTGCAAAGCTGTACTAAAATTAAATATTAAATGTCTAAAACCATGATGTCAGACCGCATTTGACAACAATTTGACAACAAAATTTGGGATAATAATGAATCGTTATGAAGCATGACGAATTTCAGGTGAAAGGACACAGGTTTGGCAATGAAGTAAGAGCACTTCTTAGAGTTAATCTAAGAGGTGCTTTTTTGCGTTGCATATCAAAGAGGCGCCAGTGGCGCGTCTGATGATTCGGCCCTGGAAAGTTATATCCCGGCAGTCAGCTTCTGTAAAACAGCAAATCTAATTTTGGAGGAAAACATCATGGGTAAAAGTTATAAACCAATTACAAGTATGAAGGAAGTACCAGAGCAGCTTAGAAAATTACGCCGACAGTATCTGCGTTATCAACAGGCAGAGATTATTTACAGCATTTCTCATAAGAAACTTTTTGAACTCGCCAGTGATGCAGGTGCAATTTACAGAATAGATGGAACCGTATTGATTAACCGGGATATTTTTGATGACTATCTGGAGCGTTTTCATGAACCGGCAACAGGAAATGATAAGGAGAAGAAGACGGATGAGCGGTAATGTATGGATGTTTTCAGATGAAATCGATGATGAAGATCTGGAATTTATGCGCCATGATTACGTGACCTATAACATGGCGTGCGAATACTACAGACTGGGAATCAAACCCGTTGTCCGTATGGCACATGAAGCAGGGGCAGTATATAAAATTGGGAAAAAGGTGTTGATTCGAAGAAGTATATTTGAAGCATATCTGAGAGAGAAGAGAAAGATTTGATGGAGGAGAAGAACATGAGCAATCAGAGAAAAATACTACATGATGACAGGAATGGATTAGATTATGTGTTGGTAGGAGATTATTACCTGCCAGTGCTATCATTACCGGAAGAAACCAGACCGATTGGGTACTGGGGAATGCTTCGAAAAGAATATATGAAAAACTATAAATCAGGTATGTATTCTTATCTTCTGTTGACTGGGAAATTGGACAGCTATCTGGCAGATCTGAATGAACAGGCACAGGAACGGTATGAATTGATTGAGGCACAAATACGAAGTGCGGAGGGAGTTACAGAGGAATTAAAAGCATGTAATCCTATGGAGTGGGTGCGACAGTGTAATAATGTCGAGAATCGTGTGCAGGAAATTGTATTGAGTGAATTGGTATATGTATAGGAGGAGCGTATGAGATACAGGATTGAATATGCTGATGGAAGATGTTGCAATTTCGCAAACAGCAGAAAAGATTTACTGGATTGGTTGAAACTTCTGAAAGATGAACAGATTGTTGATATCCGTAAAATCTATAAAAGCGGTGTTACAGATTCAGTTCTGGATAGTTACCGAAGATATTTAAAATAGTGAAGGGGTAGATGAAGATGTTGAAGCATATATGAGCCAGCACCGTCATGATACAGACATACAGGAATTGAAAACATATTTTACAAGTGTGATAGACTGGATTTCTGGTGTATTTAGTGATGTGGAAAGTGAAATGCGTGGGATTGAGTGGGGAAGATTATTTGAAACTTATCATAACCAACCATATGATCCGGTGGAAGCAGGAAGCGGCACATAAGGAAGCACCGAAAGTAAGAGAAGATAAAGCCAGATAGATGTGAGGACGTGGGAGAAATCCTGCGTCCTTTTTTAATGCGGATAAATATGATAGATGGTAAATAGTGTGTTGTTATTACTCGGTCAACCGACTATGATATATAGTGAATATTTTGTAGAAGATAGAATGTCTGGTGACAGATGAAAAGCAGCATAAAGAATAGCGGTGAAATTCAAACAAAGGAACCTTACATCAAATGTAAGTGGTGTATTTATGCTTTGTGTAGTAAAATTTTAATTGTAAAAAAGTATGAACAAAAAAGAGGTGTTAAGAATGGATTATACAAAAAAACTTTTAGAAGTACGCGACCTGCACAAAGCATATTCCAAAGAGGGCGTTCCCACAAAAGCACTAAACGGAATTACCTTTGATGTTCTAAGTGGCGAATATTTGGGAATTATGGGAGCCAGCGGTTCCGGGAAAACAACATTATTAAATTGTATTGCTACGGTCATTAAACCTACCTCTGGACAAATTTTGCTCTCCGGGGCGAATATAAGTGCCTTTGACGGTGCTAAGTTAGCGGAATACCGTGGAAATAGAATTGGTTATCTGTTTCAAGACTTTGCTTTGCTTGATAATTTGACAGGCAGAGAAAATATTCTGTTGCCCTTATCCATTCACAATATAGATAGTTCCATAGCCGAAAAGCACCTAAATGATATAGCCGGATTTCTTGGAATTACTGATGTTCTTTCAAAGTTTCCGGCGCAAATGTCCGGCGGTCAAAAGCAGCGTGTAGCCGCAGCCCGTAGTTTGATTTCTAATCCAGATATTATTTTGGCTGATGAGCCGACAGGCGCATTAGACACAAAAGCTGCACGGTTGCTTATGGAAAAATTACAGGAAGTCAACCAAGTGCAAGGACGTACCATTTTAATGGTTACGCATGACCCTAACGCAGCAAGTTTCTGTTCCCGCATTTTGTTCATACAGGACGGCGTTATTTTCCATGAATTGCGTCGCAAAGTTCCGACAGAAACACGGGAAGAATTTTATGCGCGCATATTACAGGTAATGGCGCAAATGGGAGGAGGGAGCGCAAATGTTCTTTAACCTTGCATGGAGAAATTCCAAACGTAGCCGCAATGAAAATCTGATTTACTTTCTGACAATGGTAACGGCGGTAGCGGCATTTTACATTGTGCTTTCTCTCGGAGCGCAGGACGTTATACGCTTTTTAAGCAGCCTTGAAAGCGATGCCGTGGAACGGCTGCTTACAAACCTTTTACCTACTGTCTATGTTTGTGCATTATTATTTGTATTTTTCCTTGTAGTATTTGCAAATAAGTATCAGCTCGAATGTCGCAGCCGGGAACTAGGATTATATTTGATGTTTGGTATGACAAAGACCCGATTATTTACGCAAATTATGACGGAGGGGCTTATCACTTCACTTGTCGCCCTCTTGGGTGGACTTATCTGCGGTGGTTTTCTATCCGAAGTTATCAGCCTTGCAACGGCACGTTTAGTCGGACACGGTGTTATTGCACATCAATCAAGTTTTTCATTAAGCGCAGTTTTCTTTACGATATTGGGATTTTTAATCATCCAATGTGTGGCGTTGTTTATACTATGCGGAAAATTGTTTAAGAAAGAAGTCCACCAACTGCTTTATGGAGAAATGGGAAAAAAACAACACACGGGCAGCACACACGGAAGTTTGCTATCCCTTGTAATTGGTACGGCAGTTTTACTTGTTGCATACTGGGTTGTCATAGAACACTTCATGACTGGCGGTGGTGTAATGCTGCTTGTTGCTGTCCTGCTTGGAATTGTTGGAACAATTCTTTTTATCCGAGGCATTGCCCGGCTTTTAAGTATAGTAGCTGCTTCTAACAAACGGAAAGCGACAAATGGACTTTATGTATTTACTTTGCGACAGCTTCACGAGAATGTTGTTTATAAATATATTTCAATTAGTGTTGCGTCTATTCTGATGATGCTTACCATTATGTTTATTGCAAATGGTTCTGCAACTATTATGTCGCATGGGAATGAATTAACAAGAACTTCTGCTGTTTATGATTTTACAGTAATGGGCGAAGAACAGAATGTTGAGCAATACCTTTCCGACGACCAAATGCGAGTTTATGTAGCTAATCTTAACCGTATGGAAACAGGGAACATGAAACGTCCTGCTTCCGGGGAAATGAAATCCTTTGTTGACTGGTCTGTATTAAGAAAAGAGATTGTTCAAAACTTGCCAGAGGGTGTAATAGACCCTGCGACACAAGAAGCTGCCAGTTACGAATTTGGTTCACATCAACCCGCAGCCCTTAATCTGCTTGGATTTATTGATACGGGGAGTGTTTCTCCTTATATGCTCCCAGTTTCATCATATAATCGCCTGTTGGAAGCCGCAGGAGAAAAGCAAATAAATCTTGAAAATGACGAAGCTGTTTTTTACCTCAACCCGGACTTTTTAGAAGATGAACAGGAAGATACCGTTGCTCTGTTAGACAGGATTGCAGAGAACGCACAGACAAGCGGTAATGCGTTGATTTCCATTGACAAAAAGTCAGTTACACTTGTTCCGTCTGTACCGATGAAAGGACTTACTGCTGATGAAAATGTTAAAATTGTAACCGCATTGATTGTTTCCGACGAGATATATCATAACTATGTAGACCCGGACACCTGTTCTGTATATTGGAATTTCTGTATTCCGAATGAGATTGTAGAAGCAAACGGACTGATGCTGTCCGTTATGGAAGCACGCGATTTGCTGAAGCCGTCCGGTCTGTATTACGAAAGCTATCTTGATAATTTCGGGCGGCAACTATTTTATCTTATCTCCGGGAGTTACATGACTTTATATATGGGCTTTATGCTATTGATTATCGCGTGTGCATTGCTTGCTTTGCAATTCTTAACACAAATGCAATCGACAAAATCAAGATATTTGACACTCTCAATTTTGGGTGCGAGGCGAGAACAGATAAAACGGTCAATTTATAAACAAGTTTTATGGTATTTTCTACTCCCCCTAATGTTGGCTTGTATAAGTGGTACGGTTGGTCTTTATGCAATGCAGCAGCATTTATACTCTGACAGCACAAGGATCGGGCAATCTTATCCGTTGTTGATTATTATGGCATTTACTGTCGTTCTTATTATGGCAATTTACGGTGTGGCTGTTGCGCGGACAGCTACACGGGAAATCGGAAAAATAAATTACAAGCCTAATTCATAACAGGCTTACGTGAAAGGAGGTGGTCGTATTGGCACGAATTATGGTAGTTGAAGATGATGTTTATATGCGGGAAGAACTGACGGATTTATTGAGAAAGTCGGGGTATGAAACAGCCTCGTTATTTGATTTTGAAAACGCAATACCGGAAATTACAGAGTATTCCCCCGATTTGGTTTTACTCGACATAAATCTTCCATTTCATTCCGGCTTTGAAATCTGCAAAGAATTAAAAGCAAAGCAGCTTGGAACAGTGTTGGTATTGACAGCAAGAGATAAATTGCAGGACGAACTTCACGCATTAGGATTGGGAGCTGATGACTACTTAACAAAGCCGTGTAATATAGAGCGCCTGCTTGCCCGCATTAAAAATTTATTACGACGCAAAGAGGAACAGATACGGCAAGGCTTACTGGACGGGAACGGATTTTTACTTGACCCAAACACCTTTACAATTTATGTGGGGAAGAGTTCTTCCCTCATGCCACCCAATGAGGGAAAAATATTGCTTGCGCTTTTGAAGAAAAGCCCTAATCTTGTTACCAAACATGAGCTGTGCAACGTGCTTTGGGGAACGGAAGAATGCATTGACGAAAATGCGCTGCAAGTAACTTTTACGCGATTGAGGAAAACGCTCCGTGAATTTGGTCTTGAAGAACGGATAGAAACAGTACGCGGACAAGGCTACCGCTTGAAAGAGCAGGTGCGATTATGAAGAAGCTAAAAATATTTTTAACCTATATTTCCTCTAATCGTGTATGGATTATCACACTTGCCTGTTTGGACGTATTCTTTATATTCCTTGCCTGGCTGGCTAATCCAGATTATTTTATCAATTATGTTGCATTGATCATTTTCGTATCATTTGCCACACTTGCTATCCCGCTTGCTATATCAATCAGAAAACGCAACAAGACAGACGCTATTTTTCGGCGTTTTCTATTGGAGCCAGACGATACCAACGAATACTTACTGTGTGAAGCTGTTCCCGCAGTATTACGCCCTTATATCTGTGAATTGGGGCAGCATTTGAGGACGCAGCAGGAATATATCAACGAACAGAAAATTACAGTTACAGATTATCAACACTACATTGAAAATTGGGTACATGAAATCAAAAAGCCGCTATCCCTTATGACCTTGCTACTGGACAATCGAAAAGATGAAATGTCCCCTTTGGTTCATACCCGTATGCTGTATGTACGCGACCATACCCGACAGGATATAGAACAAATTCTATACTTTTCAAGGCTTGGGGCTACTCATAAGGATTACTTTTTTGAGCCGCTTTCAATTCTTGAAATTTGTCGTGAAGCAGTTGAAGATAATTTAACGCTTCTTGAAGAAGCTGGATTTTCTGTTGAATATACCGAAAACGATGCTCAAGTGATTTCTGACAAAAAAGGTTTGATGTTCATTTTAGGACAGATAATCAGCAATAGTGTGAAATATACGGGGAACAATCCTGCTCCTCGACTTCTCTTTTCCATTGCTGATAGTGCGGATAATGAACAGATTTCTTTATCTATGAAAGACAACGGCACAAGCATACCGTTGTCTGACTTACCTTTTGTTTTCGACAAGGGGTTTACTGGAGATACGGGCAGTTACCTTAGTCGTTCTACGGGTATGGGGTTATACCTTGTTCAGAAAATGGCAACTGACCTGTCTATCACGGTGGAGCTAAAAAACAATTCTTGCGGTGGAACAACTGTAACCTTGACGTTCCCGAAAGTGGAGCGTCCATTTGGGAGGTAATGAAATGCAGTTACAAAACGAAACAATAAAAGAGCGCACACCAATAAAAGGCTTGCTCATTGATTGGTTGATTATATTTGGAACATATCTTTTTATCCGTGTATTCTTCGCCCTCTTTGGGCTTCATCAGAATATTGTCATTTTGGGCTGTTGCCTTGCGGTATTGCCATATCTTTTGGGGGCAGTATATTTACAGAAATCCCACAAGCAATGTCCATTATGGCTTTCTGCATCGGCTATTTTAATACCGTCCATTGTTGAAAAAATAGCGATATATTTATTTGGTGCGTACTTATACAATTTAAGCCCGATAAATGTTTTAGGAGTTATGGAAGCGATTAAGAGTAACGCATCATACACAAACTTCATTAAAAATCAATCAGCACAGAATTTAATCAATCTATCATATTTGAATTGGACATACATTCTATGCAGTATAGCTATTTCTGTTTTGGTTATCTTGCTTTTAAATCAGACAAAACAGAAAAGTAATAAAGGATAAAGAGAACTTTATGAAAGTGACATAGTATAAAACATCTGCCACTCGACGGCAAAAGAAAAAAAACGTCGCACAGCAAATATATAGGGTTAATTGTGAGATGAAAATATGAGAAATTAGCTGTATTTGATATATCTGAATCCGGCAGAGAGATTGGAGAAAAGTTGATACTTTTGCTTGATGAAAGACAACGGAAAGAACTTGCACAGTATTCGCCATATATTGCAATACCAAAGGTGTCTTCGCAAAACAGAAGATATATTCCGATGGATTATCTTGAAGGAGAAATAATTCCAGGCGATAAACTTTTTACAATGCCGTCAGCCACAAGTTACGAGTTTGGAATACTAATGTCCAATGTTCATATGGCATGGACCAGAGCAGTATGTGGTCGACTAAAGAGTGATTATAGTTATTCTAATATGATTGTTTATAATAATTTCCCTTGGCCTTCTCCAACAAATGATCAAAAGGAAAAGATAAGAAAAACGGCACAGGCTATCTTGAATGCTAGAGCACTTTATACAGATAGCAATCTTGCAGATCTTTATGATCCTTTGACAATGCCAACAGAATTACTGAAAGCACATAAAGCAAATAACAGAGCAGTGATGCATGCTTATGGATTTAGCATTAAAATGTCAGAAGCAGACTGTGTTGCTGAATTAATGAGAATGTATCAGAAATTGACAAAAGAAAAATAATGATTACCCCAAAGGGCATTAACCATAAGTGGTTAGTGCCTATTTTTTTGCTTTTTTTCAAAATCATCTGACTTTATACATTCTGCCACATGTGATTAGTGGAAAAATGATTTTTCAAGAAAATCCATGTCCTCACGTTCTCTGGAATATGCAACTAGCGAAGAAGTATTTCATTTATGTACAAAAAACTTGCAAAAAGGGGTTGGTAAATACCATTTCCAACGCTTTATAGGTAGAGGAATAATTATTTTTCAAAATTTCCCAAAATCATGTCCGATTTTGTCGCTCCCAATACAGAGTATATGAAGGGACTAACGAAAGTAAAAGAAAAAATGATAAAAATGTAAAAAAATATCACGAATCTTTTGCATCTTGCAAAGTCATTTGACTTTAGTAATTAGAGGACGTTTTGGAATGTTCCTTTGTTGAACCTTGACAATTGATAAGTGCACCCTGAAAGCCTACCAGGAGTTCTGCCATGACCTTTCTTTTTCTGAAAGCAAGCGGAATCATAATGACACTCCCGATGATGGGCGGTTGATCAAAGCCTTATGATCAGTGACCTGTGTATGCAGGCAGAGGCAGTCTGAGACGGCTGCAGGTGACAGGGAAACGCACAATAGACCGCTGATGCAACAAGTAACTAATAACAATGATTAAAGGGTATCATGCCCGGAAAGGACGTAAAAACTATGAATAGAGTGATTTTAATGGGAAGACTGACAAAGAATCCGGAGATCAAATATGCCGGAAAAGATAATGATATGGCAGTAGCAAGATATACACTGGCAGTGAACAGAAAATATAAACGTGATGGTGAACAGGAAGCGGATTTTATTTCGTGTGTAACATTTGGTAAGAGTGCAGAGTTTGCACAGAAATATCTTCACAAGGGAATGCGGATTGTGATCGGTGGTCGCATCAGCACTGGCAGTTATAAGGATAAGGATGGAAAGACGATTTATACCACAGATGTGATTGTGGAAGAACATGAATTTGCCCAGAACAAGGACAGCGGTGCTGGAGCAGATTCATCAGAAACTCCGAAAACAGATAAAGACGGATTTATGGAAGCGAAGGATGGAGAAAATCCGTTTGACTAATAAAAGCAGAAATCTGTCTAATAAAAATGTGGAGGTTATTTATGAGTGTAAGTTATAACAGATTGTGGAAACAGCTCATTGATAAAAATATGAAGCGAATAGAAATGCAACACCTCACCGGGATTAGTGCAAATATCCTTGCCCGGATGGGAAAAAATCAATATGTATCAATGGAAACAGTCGAGAAAATTTGTAAGAAAATGGATTGTACTATTGACGAGATGATGGAATTTACAGATTAAAGATAGCAAGCCGGATACGGCATAATTCTCTTAGCAAAGCTAAGAGCGCACTTCTATACAGGCAATTACATCTGCCTGTATCGTGCGACCTGCGGTGCCATTCCTGACTTTGAAGAATTTCAATCCGGGAATATAGCGAAATCATAGATTTCGTACAAGGGGATAATTTCCCCTTGCGGCAAGAAGCCTATCCTATTGTAATAACTAATCTATTTTAAAATTGCGGAGGTCAGTATTTCTTTATTGTGAAACAACGACCTCTGTTTTTTATATCCAGGAATCGGCATTTATGAGAAGACCGGTTCTTTTTGTTTACAGAAAAAGGAGGACAGGAAAGTGAGCAGAGCAAAAAATCCGAAATATGAATCCATGTCATTGGAAGAACTGAGAGCCAACATGGAAAAAAGTAAAAAGGAACTGGAACATGCGATCCACAATAAAAATATTCTTGAACAGAGGAAAAGGATAGTGGAGCGAAAGGAACGTTCCCACAGATTGATCGTTAAAGGAGCAGAGTTTGAAAAAGCATTTCCATTATCCAGAGATTTGGAACAGGAAGAAGTTCAGGATGTTATGGAACAGTTGCAGAACAGTAGTTACAACAAGAGTATTGTGCGACAGGTTTACATAGCAGCCTTACACAAAGAGCAACAGCAGATTGCAGAAGCAGTTGAAAGAGCAGAAAAAGGAGATGACAGTTAATGGCATTGTATCATTTTTCGGTAAAGCAGGTGTCCAGAGGAAAAGGTCAGACAGTGGTTAATTCCGCAGCGTATATTTCGGGGCAGAAGCTTTATAACGATTATTATGGACAGACGCATGACTATACAAAAAAGTCTGGAGTAGTTTTCACAGAAATTCTGACGCCGGAATATGTGCCGGAACGTCTGACTGATCGGGAAACACTCTGGAATGAGGTAGAAAAGGTGGAGAAAAGTAAACGGGCACAGTTAGCTTATTCTTTTGATATTGCTTTGCAAAATGAACTGACGCTAGATGAAAATATAGAACTGGCAAGAGCGTTTTGCCGGGAGCAGTTCGTAGCACATGGCATGATTGTAGATCTGGCAGTTCATGAGGGAAAATCAAAGAATGAGGATGAACCAGATAATCCACATTTTCATGTACTTGCTCCAATCCGTCCTTTTACAGAAGATGGAAGATGGGGCAACAAGCAGAAACGGGAATATGTTCTGGATGAAGATGGAAACCGGATAAAAGATGCTAAAGGGAAGGATATATTCAATGCTGTTTCCACTACCGGGTGGAATGATCCGGAGCTTTTAAAGGAATGGAGAAGAGCGTGGACGGAGAAAGTAAATGAAAAATTCCGGGAGTGCCACATGGCAGCCAGAATTGATCACCGTTCTTACAAAGAGCAGGGAATTGACTTGATTCCGACCATACATGAGGGATATGAAGTTCGGGCGATGGAGAAAAAGGGGATTAAAACAATCATCGGGGAACTGAACAGAGCTATTCGACAGTTCAATCAGATGTTTATTTCTTTGAAAGAATCCATTCAGTGGATGAAGACAGCTTATGAAGAAATGAAGGTAGAACTGGATCGCAGACAGAACCCTACACTTCTGGAAAGCCTGCAAGATTATTATGATAAAAAGACACAGGGCAGACTACCGCTCCCAAATTTCTATGCGGAGATGAAACGGAGAGGGAAGAATCTCTCCAACTTACAGGAGTTTGCAAAGTCTATCAATTATCTTCAGACACATCAGATAGAGACAATGGATGACTTGAAGGAACGGATTGATGAACTGAATGGTGTTGTATCAGTCAGTAAAAAAGAGATTTCCGAAAAGCGAGATCAGTTAAAGAAACTGGAAAATCTACAAAAGATGGCAGAAGTAATAAAGATAAACCAGCCATTGATTGATGAATATAACCGTTTCTATTTTCAGAAAAGAAGGGAGAAATATTACCAGCAGCATAAGAAAGAAATCAATTACTATCGCAAATGTGAACGGGAGCTGAAACAGCATCTGGATAAAAATGGAAAAGTGCCAACTGCCAGATGGAAACGGGAAAAAGAAGAACTCCGGACAGCGATCGAAGAGCTGAAAGCAGATAAGCAGCCATATCAAGATGAGTTGGCTTTTGTGAAAAAAGTACAGACCTGTGCAGATATTGCCAGACGTGACCGGGAAATGGCAGAAGCAGATACTTCCGGGCGTTCAGAAGAAAAAAGCGAGAAGCAGACAAAGTTCCCAGCATTTCACGCAGCTCAGACGGAAGATATTTTTGAAGAAAGCGGTAAAGCAGAGCAACAGCCGGTGAATCAGCAGGAGAAGAAGCCAGAAAAGAAGACTTCTCTTCTGAGAAAATTGGATGAAAAGAAGAAAGAGTGTGCAGAGCGTGATGCAAAACAACAGGCAGTGAGGGAAAAACGGAACCATGAGATGAGTTTATAACAGTCTGTCAACAGGACAGATAGGAAAGGATGATGAAAATGCAGTATACAGAAGAACAGATTGCAAGAGCAAACCAGACCGATCTTGTTTCTTTCCTGAACGAACAGGGAGAACAGTTGGTAAAAAGTGGCAGAGAATACCGTTGGAAAAAGCATGACAGTGTAACGATATCCGGAAACCGATGGTATCGGCATAGTCAGAGTAAAGGAGGTTATCCGGTAGATTTTGTAATGGAATTTTATTATGCAACATTCCCGGAAGCAGTGAAAATGCTGATCGGGGAAGAAGGCGAAGGCAGGCAGAAGTCCTGCCCCGCCCCGTCAAAAGACTTCCGATTACCGGAGAAAAATAAAGATAATGAAATGATTGTAAAGTATCTGACAGAAAGCAGAGAGCTTGAGAAAAATCTGGTGATGGAATGGATTGTCAGAGGAGATATTTACGAAGAAAAGAAGCATCATAATGTTGTATTTATCGGCAGAGATGCAGATGGTATTCCAAGATATGCACATTGCCGTGGAACTGGTGAAATGAAATATCGTGGAGATGTAGCCGGTTCTGATAAAGCTTTTGGATTTTGCCACAGAGGAACGGATAATCAGTTGTTTGTGTTTGAAGCAGCCATTGATCTGCTCTCTTTTATTCAGTTGTTTCCCAAAGACTGGAAGAAACGCAGCTACCTGAGTCTGGGTGGAGTCTCCAGTGTGGCACTGATGACCTTTCTTTCTGAACGCCCTCAGATTACTTCTGTTTTCCTGTGCCTGGATAATGACCAGGCAGGGAATGAGGCTTGTGAGAAACTGGCAGGAGAAATCTCAGAAGGATACAGTGTAATTCGTCTGAAACCATCGCGAAAAGACTGGAATGAAATCCTCTGTGATAAAAATACTGACAGAAAGAAAGCAATCGCAGAAACAATCACAATAAAAGTACCAGAAGCAGAAGAACTGGTGCCGATGTTATGTTATGAAGATATTAAGCAGACCAGTGTGGAGTGGTTGTGGTTTCCTTATATTCCATTTGGAAAACTGACAATCATTCAGGGCAATCCGGGAGAAGGAAAAACTTATTTTGCAATGATGCTGACGGCAGCTTGTACCAATCGAAAGTTATTTCCTAATATGGAAGATATTGAACCGTTCAATGTAATTTATCAGACAGCAGAGGACGGTATGGGTGACACTATCAAGCCAAGACTGATAGAAGCAGGAGCAGATCTGAGCCGGGTTATGGTAATTGATGATACGGAAGAAGCATTAACCCTATCTGATGATCGAATTGAAAAAGCAGTCAGACAGAATCGAGTGCGGCTTGTAATCATTGATCCGGTACAGGCATTTATTGGAGCAGATGTGGATATGAACCGGGCAAATGAAGTGCGTCCGGTGTTCCGAAAACTGGGAATGATTGCCGAGAAGACCGGATGTGCCATTGTGCTGATCGGACATCTGAATAAATCTTCCGGAACACAGAGCACTTATCGAGGACTTGGTTCTATTGATATTATGGCAGCAGTGCGAAGCTTGATTTTCATCGGAAAAGTAAGAAAAGATCCAACCACAAGGGTGTTGATTCATGAAAAAAGCTCGCTAGCGCCACCAGGGGAGACAATGGCATTTAAACTGGGAGACGAAGAAGGATTTCGATGGGTGGGAGCTTATGAGATTTCCGCAGATGAATTGTTAGATGGAAAAGAAGGAAAAGCAACAGAAACAAAGCTGGAGCGAGGGAGAAAATTGATCAGGGAACTGCTTGCTGATAAAAAAGAGATTTCAATCAGGGAATTAGACGAAAAGGCAAAGGAGCAGGGAATATCCGGGAGGACAATGCGTGATGTGAGAAGCCGAATGAAGAATGAGTTGGAGTACCAAGTAAATGAAAAGCAGGAGAATAGTATTCGATTAAAAGAATGATGGGTGGCAGAGTCATCGAAGCAAATACAGATTTTTATAGATACCCTATCTGCCACCTGCCGTCTGCCGGTGCATGAATACTTTCAAGTATCAGGAGTAAGTAAAAGTAGATTGACAGATAATATAGAAAAGCGTATTATAATAATAAGAGGTGGGATTTCCCACACAAATGCTTGCGTAGGAGGTGTTGATAATGGAAGCAATGAAAGATTATGTTGCCCATCTGGATAACAAAAAAAGAATTACTCTCAGAGGAGCTGCTTATCAGTATTATAATGTCAAAGAATACGGAAATGGCTGCATTATTCTGGAACCTCGGGAACTGGCAGTGCCAGAGAGCATTTCAGCCAGAACTCTGGCAGATATGGATCGTGCAGTAAGTAACTTTAAGAGAGGCGATGTTTCCCCGGCTATTGACCTGTCAGATTTTTAAAAGGAATAAGAGATGAATTTTAATATACGAATGGGAATTCCTGAAATGCAGGAACTTTGGTTAGATCTGCAGGAGAAATATCGTTCCGGTAATATAAAAAAGAAGGAAGAACAGTTGTATAAAAAATGGGGAAAGGCTTTAAAGCTGTTGTCGGCTGATCCGGGTTATCCGAGTCTTCAAACCCATGAAATAGAGCCATTATCCAGACGTTACGGAATGAAAGTGTGGCAATCTTATCTGGAAAATAAAACCAGTGGCGCAATGAGAATGTACTGGGTTTATGGACCAGACCAGAAAGATATTACAATTATTGGATTGGAGCCACACCCGGAAGATAAGAAAAATGGCGCATACGACCGAATTTCACTGTCGGATTTGTAGAATAAAACTGAATATGGAACTTAACACGAGCAGTTAGTCTATGAAAAATAGGTTAGCTGCTTTTTTCATGCAGAAAAGGAGGTGCGGTGTATGGGATATGCACGTAAAGATGTAGAGAAAACAAAGAAAATAGCAAAGAAATTCGTCCGTTATCAGGAAGGGGCAGAGCTTTACAGCATTGGGCTGACGAAATTCCAGGAGCTGGCGAAAGAAGCCAAAGCAGTGTATAAGATTGACAAGGTTGCCCTTGTAAACTGTGAGATATTTGAAAAGTATCTGGAGACATTCCGGATTGCGTAGGGAAGAAAAAATTGTGGAAGGACGAAAAACAGGGATTGACTTTTTGTCATACGAAAACTATAATGAAGATGTGGAGGAATAAGAACAGATATGGCGAAGACAGGAAGACCAAAGTCGGAAAATGTAAAAAAGAAAGTATTGAGTATCCGGGTGGAAGATTCTATGTATAAGCGTATCTGCGATTATGCCGGAAAGCACAAAATGACTGTGACAGAAGTTGTCCTGCAGGGACTGGAAAGAATTTTGAACAGACCTGAATAACATGAAGTCCTTCCTTTATTGAAGGAGGATTTTATATGGCACAGACAAGAAAAGATCTGCGAGGCAGAGTCTTGCGGAAAGGTGAATCACAGAGACGTTCCGATGAGAGGTATGTATATACTTATACAGATCCCCTTGGAAGACGTAAGTATGTTTATGCACAAGACCTTGTAACGCTTCGAGAAAAAGAAGCACAGCTCATGAAAGACCAGATGGACGGTCTGGATATTTATGTTGCCGGAAAGGCTACAGTAAATTTTGTATTTGACCGCTACATGAGTCTCAAAAACAATCTGAAACCAACGACCAAGAGTAATTATCTTTATATGTATGACCGATTTATCCGGGATACATTTGGAAAGCGGAATATAGCAGAGATTAAGTATTCTGATGTGGTGCAGTTCTATAATCATTTGACCAAGAAGCAGGAACTGAAGATTAACACATTGGAAACCATTCATACGTTATTGCATCCAACTTTTCAACTGGCTGTAAGGGATGACATTATCAGAAAAAATCCTACGGATGGAGTCATGGCAGAATTAAAGAAAAACTTAGGCATGAAGACCGGTGTGAGACATGCACTGACAATTCCACAGCAGAGAGCATTTATGGAATATATTGCTGCGCATCCGATTTATTTTCACTGGTGGCCGATTTTTACGATTTTTCTTGGAACCGGGTGCCGGATTGGAGAAGTTTTAGGGCTTCGATGGGAAGACATTGATTACGAGAAGCGGATTATCAGCATCAATCATAATCTGACGTATTATCCGGTAGGAGAAGACCGGGCATCGGAAAATCACATTTCGACGCCGAAAACAGAAGCCGGAATGCGTACGATTCCCATGTTGGATACAGTGAAAGATGCTTTTGAAATGATCTGGGAAGAGCAGAAAGAAAATGGCTGGACAGATGCAGAGATTGACGGAATGACAGGCTTTGTTTTCTGTAACCGTTATGGAAATATAATGAATGCCCAGTCAGTCAATCGAGCAATCAAGAGAATCTCATCTGCTTATAACGCAACAGAAGAAATAGAGGCAAAAAAAGAGCATCGGGAGCCGGTGCTGTTGCCGGATTTTTCAGCGCACAGCTTGAGACACACATTTTGCACAAGGCTTTGTGAAAGAGAAACAAACCTGAAAATAATCCAGTCGATCATGGGGCATAAGGATATTCAGACCACTATGGATATCTATGCAGAAGCGACAGAGGAGAAAAAACAGGAAACATTTGAACATTTGGCTGCAACAATGGATGTATTTTAAGAAGGGCTTATGAACCCTTTCATCTGACAACAGAAATAACCAAATGACATCAAATTGACAACAGATATGATTTGACAATGATTCATCATGAATGGTGATGAAGAGAAGACAATTTAATAGAAATAGCACAGCGAAGCATCACGAAGGGTAATGAAGAAAAATCAAAAAAATTCCCGACAATGAAGAGCATTGGTGGCGTAAAGGATGAAAATGGTGTAAGTTCTAAGTCTTCAGAAGAGGTAAAAGCTGAGCCGGAGAAGATTGATTTCTCTAATGTAAAGATTGAACCTTTATTTGAGGAAGAAGTAGACTTCGATACATTCAGCAAGTCAGATTTCAGAGCTGTTAAGGTAAAAGAGTGTGTAGCAGTTCCTAAGTCAAAGAAATTATTACAGTTTACTTTAGATGACGGAACAGGCACAGACCGCACTATTTTAAGCGGAATCCACGCTTATTATGAGCCAGAAGAGCTTGTTGGAAAGACACTTATTGCCATCACAAATCTTCCACCACGTAAGATGATGGGAATTGAATCTTGCGGTATGTTACTTTCAGCAGTAAACAATCTTAAGGATTCAGAGGATGAAGAACTTCATCTTCTTATGGTTGATGACCACATTCCAGCAGGTGCAAAGCTTTACTAAAAACGTGATGTACCTTATTGGTGGAAATTTGTAAAATTACAAAAATACGCCAATTTTACGCCAAACGATGCAGAGTTTGATGTAAGAAAATAATATAATGATGTGGAATCAGACGATATGACATAGAAGCCCCATTGGATAGAGAAATCTGTCTGATGGGGCTTAATTACATATAGAACAAAGATTTTAATAATAAAGGAGAATTTGAGGATGCAGAATTATGATGTTATGATGATTAGTACAGGAGATTCATTTACTATGTTTCCTGATATGGTTAAGAACCAGTATGAGAAGTATCTTAATTCAAAATAAAATATTTCGATTAATGGAAGGTTGAAATACACCTTCTTTTTTTATATCCATTTTTAAGGAGATGGTTTCAAAAAGCATACATAAATACTGGGACGTTCCGTAAAAGGATGTCCATACATTTCGGGACTGTTTAGCAGTCCTTTTTTTGTAGTTTCAAAAAGTGTACATTTCAGGACTAAGGAAAGGAGCGAATAATAATGAAGAGATATGGTTATCACAGAACAAGTACAAGAGAACAGCATTTAGACAGAGGCATCAAGGAGATTACAACCTATTGTGAGCAGAACAATCTGGAACTGGAAAAGATATTTACTGACCAGCAGACAGGAAAGAATTTTAATCGTCCAAGATATCAGGTATTGAAAGAGGATGTATTAAGAGCAGGTGATGTGTGTATTTGACAGGCAGGGCAAGACAGAGCTGATGGAGGACATCAGACGGGTAATGCCTCACATAAAGGACAGCGATATGGAGGAGCTTGCAGAGCAGGTGTTAGGAAAGCTCCAGAACATGAGCGATGAGGAATTTGCAGGGGGGTATTGGAACCGGCAGAGGAAATATCGTAAGTGGTGCTGGTATTATTCGACACGAAATGATATAATATTTTCAGTCAGATTAGAGCAAGTAGGGATAGTCTTGCGGTTGTCCTTTCTGGAGACGGAAAGGAGGTCGGTATGGATACTTTAGAAGTGCTTACGCTTTTATTGGTTGTATTTGCAGCCTTGACATACATAGACAATAAACATAACCGCAAATAAACGGAAAGGCTATCCTCTACTCGCAATAGAGGATAGCCTGTAATCTGTTAATAAACTTAACGCTTTATAAGTTTCCGATTGTGCAACCGTTGGACACGCTAATATCCTTCGGTTTCTAACCTGATTATAAACCACTATTGCAGATTTTGCAAGAGGTATAGGGAATAGGGGTGTCTTGCGCACCTCTATTGCTTTCTTTTTATGAAAATTATGGTTTTAAACGATTTGCTACTTTTTCTTTTATTAGGGCAGTCCATTGTGGGCTGCCTTTTGTCATGCAAAAATGGAGGTAATCTATGGCAGATAATCAAACAGAGAAACAAAAAGTACAGGAACTTACAGACAACTTTTAAAGGAATGGAGAAGAGCTTGGACAGAGAAAGTGAACGAAAAATTCCGGGAATGTCACATGGCAGCAAGAATTGATCACCGCTCTTACAAAGAGCAGGGAATTGATCTGATTCCGACGATCCATGAAGGGTATGAAGTCCGGGCAATGGAGAAAAAGGGAATTAAAACTGTGATTGGGGAACTGAACCGAGCTATCCGGCAGTTCAACCAGATGTTTATTTCTCTGAAAGAATCCATTCAGTGGATGAAGACAGCGTATGAGGAAATGAAGGACGAACTGGATCGCAGGCAGAATCCGACACTTTTGGAAAGCTTGCAAGATTATTATGATAAGAAAACGCAGGGCAGACCACTGCTCCCAAATTTCTATGCGGAGATGAAACGGAGAGGGAAGAATCTCTCCAACTTACAAGAGTTTGCAAAATCCATCAATTATCTTCAGACCCATAAGATAGAGACAATGGAAGATATCGAACCATTCAATGTAATTTATAAGACTGCGGAGGATGGCATGGGCGATACCATTTTTCAAGTATCAGGAGTAAGTAAAGGTAGATTGACAGAAAATATAGAAAAGCGTATTATAATAACAAGAGGTGGGATTTCCCACACAAATGCTTGCGTAGGAGGTGTTGATAATGGAAGCAATGAAAGATTATGTTGCCCATCTGGATAACAAAAAAAGAATTACTCTCAGAGGAGCTGCTTATCAGTATTATAATGTCAAAGAATACGGAAATGGCTGCATTATTCTGGAACCTCGGGAACTGGCAGTGCCAGAGAGCATTTCAGCCAGAACTCTGGCAGATATGGATCGTGCAGTAAGTAACTTTAAGAGAGGCGATGTTTCCCCGGCTATTGACCTGTCAGATTTTTAAAAGGAATAAGAGATGAATTTTAATATACGAATGGGAATTCCTGAAATGCAGGAACTTTGGTTAGATCTGCAGGAGAAATATCGTTCCGGTAATATAAAAAAGAAGGAAGAACAGTTGTATAAAAAATGGGGAAAGGCTTTAAAGCTGTTGTCGGCTGATCCGGGTTATCCGAGTCTTCAAACCCATGAAATAGAGCCATTATCCAGACGTTACGGAATGAAAGTGTGGCAATCTTATCTGGAAAATAAAACCAGTGGCGCAATGAGAATGTACTGGGTTTATGGACCAGACCAGAAAGATAATACAACAATGTGTCTTTCATCATAAAACGGAATCCCAGACAGGAAAGTAAAGAAGAATGGCTGGGATCCGTCAGGGAATGCTGCCAGAATATCCAGCATCCACGTGATGGGAAAGCTGTTTATATCGGACAGACCTTCCGGGATGTGACATATTCCCTTTCTGATAACGAGGAGAAAACTGTCGGAATACGCACAATTTATGAGATCATGGAAAGAACCATTGACCGATATGGGCAGCATTTTCAAAATTTAGTGTACGATAACAAATATGGCAAACATTTCCTGTGTGCCTTTTCATTTTGAAACAAGGTTCACGGATTCAGGTAGATGTAATAGATGCGCGAGAGCAATTACATAATATGCACTAAAAAGGAACCTGCATAAAAACAGATTCCTTAAATGAGGGAAAATCTCTGTCGAAGAATGGAAGTCCAGTTACTTTTCTGATAGAGAAATCGGACTATGATTACAGTCTGCTTTTCTTCATCAATGGTATAAAAGGCAAGGTAATTATTGATTATCGCAAAACGAATGCCCCAGCTTGCCAGTACCGGATCATCTACCAGACAAAACTTCTGTGGCAGGTCGGCTAGTGAGTCTATCTGTTCAGTCGCAGCATCTAACAGATTATCTGCGGCATCGGGATTTCTGAGGGTAAATTGGATGTAATCCGCAGCACGCATAATATCGTGTTCTGCGGTGGAAGTGATATGAACCTGATAGCTCATCGGTTGCGGCGGCTCCTGATATCAGCCATAGCTTCGGAAAATGGTCTGGTGTTGCCTGTGGCAATATCGTCCATTCCTTCCTTGATCTGGCTGTAAAGTTCAAAGCGGCTGGTCAGTTCTTCGTAGGCTTCAATGCTCATAACGGCAAGGTCGCCTTTTCCATTCTTCGTGATGAAAACTGGTTCAGGATAATTATGACAAAATGTAGAAATTTCATTGTAATTATTCCTTAAATCAGCACTTGATTTGATTGCTGGCATAAAAACACCTCCTCATTCCATAACAAAATTATACACAAATTTTGTTATGGAGTCAATGGATATACCATTAGTGTTAGCAGGATAAACACAACTATTCATATGTATCTGACCGTGAGGTCGGGAACAAGCCCGTTGGGTGATGTTCCCGGCGGGCTTTCACTGCTGCATACATAGCGGATCTATACTGTCCTTTATATTGTTCCAAAGTCCATGTACCACTGAAACGTTTATCTTTATCCTCCTACTTCGGCTTCTCCCTCTCAGGATTTCTTACCGGCTGTCTGTCTGAGTTCTCCTTTTCTGCGATTCATCGGCATATTCAAGCTCATTTGTCTGCTCCCTGTCAATTTTTGCTCTGCCTCATCCTGCATAGAAAATCTTCTGTCAGTTTCGCATCTCCACCCGGATGATTATGATTTTGAGGTTAAAGCTTACGCCTCCACAAACACGGTTTGTACGATTCTGTCCATTGTGCTTGCCGTCTGTGCACTTGTTTTGGGCATAGGATTCTTACCTTCTCTTGTAGTGTGCCTGATTTGGATTGTAAATCAGTCTGTATATTGCAAGGAAGCGTTAAAGTATTCAAAGGCAGGAACTAAGATTTCATGATGGAAACGCAGGAGGACAGGCAATGGGAAGTTATTTGGTGATTATTGCTGTGCTGATTATCTTTTTCTGCATCAGGAGAAGAAGGCGAACAGCAGCGGTTGCGTGGCAGATACTAAATCGATGTATCGCATTTTTATCGTGGAAGATGATGAAATCATTGCAAGAACAGTAAAAAGTCATCTGGAAACGATGTCGGACGAATTGAGAAAGAGTACGATATTCCATTAGAATAAGATTTAAGAAAGAATTTTTCGAGAATCCGAAGACAGACCGGTTACGGAAGTTTTTACAAACTTTTACTTACGGGAGTGGAGAGGATAAAAATCGGACATACTAACAAAAAATATGGAGGTATGTCATGAAACCAAAAAATTACACGGATAAATCAGCGATGCTTGTAGGAACGGATGCAGATCCGGTTACCGCAGGACCAAAACATTTTGCGGAGAACACACCGGAACAGGAAAAAGAAAATGCTGAAATCCGGCAGAGCAGTATGTACAACGACAAAAACCGCGCACGCATAGATAACAACCAGTTTTTTGAAACAAGAAGTAATCCTTTGAGCAGCAAAGGGAATTGAGGATTTGCTTGACAAAGGTTCTGTCCGAACATCATAATGAATGATAGAGATATCATGTAAAACAGGACGGAGCATAGTATGAATCAGATTTGCAGGGACATTTTCCGGGCAATTCATGAGGGAAAGTGGCTGAAAATCGAATATCGGAACAAAGCGGATCAGATTACAAAATACTGGATTGGAATCCGTGATCTTGATCCGGCAAAACGTACCCTCAAAGTAGATGGTCTGCACCTTGGAATGTATACACTGGGGGAATATGACAAAATTTTTGTGGATTCCATTCTGTCCACGGAAGTCATTGAAGGAACGTACTGTCCGGAAAACAGGCAGCTGATCGAAGATATCGAGATGCATCCGGAGCGTTATAAAACTATTTTTTCCAGCTCTGCAAATCTGAAAATACTAAATTATCTGGAACTGTGTAACCGCATGGATACGACGCCTTACATCACCGATTATGATCTGATCCATTATATCGATGGGGATCGTGTGAAAAACGGACGGTATGCACTTAACGATCAGCAGTTTCAGGAGGTCGTGTCAAATTTCCAGTATTCCCTGTCTCACGAAAAGAAAAAGAGCACCAATTTAAGAATTAAGAAACTGGCACTCAATGTATTGAGTATTCACACGGCGAAGGGGCTGTATGTTCTGGCATACCGGAACCTGAACCTTGATGTGAAAAACAGAGTGTTTCAGCCGGATGAAGATATCACAGTCTGCACACAGTTTGGCATTGACGGACAGACGGAAAATGCGCGTAAATTTCTGGATGCGGACGAGTACGAACTGCTGGAAGATTTTGAAAACAATCTGGAAAAAATCAAAGATGCGATTACCGGTCATGGCGGGCAAAAGCCAGTCGTAGATGATATGCCGTATGTGCTGGGGCTTGGGATGGATGTAGTGCTGAATCTGCATGACGAGTACAAAGCCATACTTGATATGTTTGAAAAGCAGCAGGTTACTTATCCAGTCAAAGCCTTCTTCGGGGAATTGTTAGAACGACCGCGCCGCACCAAGGCGTATCCGATTGCACTGATCAATCAGAACATCAATCTGGATCAGCTGCTGGCAATCAACAACGCCATGAAATATCCGCTTGCCTACATACAGGGGCCACCGGGCACGGGAAAAACAAATACGATCATTAACACAATAGTAACGGCGTTTTTTAACAATACGACCGTTTTATTTGCGTCCTACAATAACGTTCCAATCGACAATGTATTTGAAAAACTGACACATCTTGAGTACCATGGACAGACCATTCCGTTTCCGGTACTGCGGCTTGGGAATATAGACAAAGTTAAAGCTGCAATCAGCTACATCAACCGCCTGCGCAATCAGGTGCAGACCGTAAAGATATTTACGTCCACGCTTGATAAGCGCAAGGATGACCGGGTTGACCGTGCAAAACGTCTTTCTGCGAGACTGAAAGAGTATGAGGAAATTCTGGATTTAAAGGAGCGGAAAGAGACACTTTCGCATCTGATGGAATACCAGGAACATATTAAAAATGCCATGAATCTGCTCCCGTTTCAGATGGACCTGCAGGGATACCAGATGCAGAGGCTCGATCAGAGAATCCATCAGATTGGCGAAATTTCCGATTCGGATGCCCTGCAGCTTCTCGACCGCAACGAAGAAGAATTTTATCAGTATTTATTTTATACGTCTGCGCGTTATATCAAGACACTCGAAGAACCCAAATATCAGGAACTGCGGGAGATTTTAGATTCTGGAGAAAATCCAGAGACACAGGCGCGGGCATTCAACAAATACATGCAGAAATCCGAAAATGTAAAGAAGCTGCAGCGTGTTTTTCCAATCATTATCACTACCTGCATATCGGCACATAAGATCGGGGAACCGGAGCCGTTGTTTGACATGACTATTATGGACGAGGCCAGCCAGTGTAACGTTGCGATCTCTCTTGTCCCGATTATCCGTGGAGAGAAACTGATGCTTGTGGGAGATCCGCAACAGCTGAATCCGGTTATTCTGCTCGGAGAACTGATCAACCGCAAGCTGCGACGGCGATATCATGTGGCAGAAGAATATGATTACAGAAAGAATTCGATTTACAAAACGTATCTGGCATGTGATGCGGTGAGTGATGAAGTGCTTTTGCGCAGCCATTACCGCTGCAACAGAAAAATTATTGGATTTAACAATAAAAAATATTACAATTCCAAACTGCAGATCTGTTCAAAAAGCAAAGAGCCGGAGCCGCTTGTCTATGTAGATGTAAAAAGCGATCGTGCCGAGATCAAAAATACATCTCCGGCGGAAGCAGACGAGGTCATTGCATACGCGAAGCAGAACACGGACAAAAGTATCGCGGTGATCACACCGTTTGTAAACCAGCGGGCACTGATCGAGCAGGCGATCAAAGAAAACCACCTCGAAAATTTAGTCTGTGGAACGGTGCATGCTTTTCAGGGAGATGAAAAGGATGTGGTGCTTTTTTCCACGGCACTGTCCGACCGCACCAATGCCGGTACCTATCAGTGGCTGAAAAACAATAAGGAACTGATCAATGTTGCAACCTCACGGGCGAAAGACAAACTTGTTCTGCTCGCAGACAGCAAAGAACTGGAGCGTCTGCATGCAGGACAGGCAGACGATGATCTTTATGAACTTGCGCAGTACATCAAAACCAACGGGAAGTCAGAGATCACGGAAAAACATATCAGTTCCCGTGCACTTGGCATCCAGCCGTTTTCTACCGCTACCGAAAATGCGTTTCTCGAAAACCTGACGCATGCGCTCGAAAATATCTGGCTTTCCCAGAGTAAGTATGTAATCCACAAAGAAGTTGCCATATCGCAGGTGTTTCAGGACAACATGACCTATGATGATCTGTTTTATATGGGGCGCTTTGATTTTGTTGTGTACGAAAAACAGGGAAAAAAGGAACTGCCGGTTCTGGCAATCGAACTTGACGGGAAAGAGCATTTTGAGGATGCGGTGGTGCAGGAGCGCGACCGGAAGAAAAATGCCATCTGCCAGGCACACAATATGGAGATTATACGGGTGGAGAATTCTTATGCCAGAAGGTATAATCATATTAAGGGAATTCTGATGGATTATTTTTCGAGGGTGCATTAAAAGAAAAATGCATTTTTTGTTATGAAAATATAGCAAATCCCAAAAATCAGTGCTAAAATATACACAATTCATCCGTGCAGAAATGCGGCCTTCGGGCTTTCACATGACACTTTTTTCGATAGCGTAGGCTTAGCGGTGTTATCATGTTGAAGCGGATGAATTTTTATGTACAGAAAAGGGAAACGTGTCAGTAAGGAGAAACTGGTGAAAAAGCAAAAAGGAATGATCATCACTGCGGCCGTGTTACTTGCAGCTGCCGCAGTCGTAACCGGAAGCCGTCTGATCCGGCATCCGGAAAAATCAAACACAAAAAAGTCTGAGGTTGCGGATCAGGAGAACAGTGAAAAAGAACAGGATCACAGGACTTCAGGGACAGAACTGAGTGAGAAAAAACAAAACATGAACGAACCGGATCATACGCAGAAAGAACAAAGTGTTGAAAATGCGGACCGTACCGGGAAAAGTATCACAGAGGAAGCGTTCTATATTTCCAAAATCCCGGACGATATTTTTGAGAAGATGCAGGGAAAATCATACAAGGCAGATTGTACCGTACCGCGGGAAGATCTCCGCTATCTTCATGTGCTCCACATGGGGTTTGACGGTCAGACAAAAGAGGGAGAACTTGTGGTAAATAAAGCCATTGCAGAGGATGTCCTTGCCATTTTCATGCAGTTGTATGAGGCAGAATATCCCATTGAAAAAGTCCGGCTGGTGGATGAATACGATGCGGATGATGAGGCATCCATGAGCGATAACAATTCCTCTGCGTTTAATTTCCGTTTCATTTCCCACACGACAAAAATCTCAAAACACGGTCTGGGCATGGCAGTTGACATCAATACACTTTATAACCCCTATGTAAAAATCGTCAATGGAAAGTTATCGATTGAGCCTGCAAACGCGGAAGCATATGTTGACCGGAGTGGGGATTTTCCGCACAAGATTGATCACAATGATCTGTGTTACAAGCTTTTTACCCGATATGGATTTACCTGGGGTGGGGATTGGACACATTCGAAGGATTACCAGCATTTTGAAAAAGACTGATGGAAAGTTGTAGGGACATATAGAGAAAAAGATGTAATGTATGTCCCACTGTAAAGGAGTGGTGAGACATATAGAGAAAAAGATATAATGTATGTCCCACTGTAAAGGAGTGGTGGGACATATAGAGAAAAAGATATAATGTATGTCCTGTTGTAAAGGAGAGATGGGACATAAGAGAATAGATATTTCACATATGTCCCATGCGGACAATATGGGGGGACATAAAAGAATACATTTCCTATATATGTCCCATAAGAGCAAATGGAGAGGTCAACCAGCATTGGTGCAATTGGTGCCTGACACCAATGTGGTCAACCTAATGTCAACTTAAGACAAGTGCCTGCTCAGGTT